>OAVJ01000046.1_pt1 | contig 119006 bp, 98 predicted proteins | sample 1516901 | NCBI WGS metagenome assembly OAVJ01 (sample SAMEA2580073, study PRJEB22360) | human gut metagenome | biome: human gut; feature: human-associated habitat; material: faeces | place: Denmark | collected 2008/2010 | reverse complement strand
TTCTCGAAAGCCGAGAAAAACATAAAAATTCAAAACCAGTTCATTTACAGCAACTAAAAAGAATATCGGTGAAAGCCGCAAAACAGCCCTGTGTGGCTGGTGCAAGGTGCAGCTATATATATAAATATAGCTGCACCTTGCACCACAGAAATACACATTGAAAATCAACACCTTACACTTTTAGTAAAACCACGGGTGCAACCTCGTTTTTTGCACCACCTCCTGATTTTATGCTTTTCCTGTAATCCGGTAATCCCGAAAAATAAAAAATCCCCGAAACATTTCCCTTTTTCGGTCAAAATCCCTATATTTGCATCAGTTCCAAGAGCAGAGCGAAGCAATGCAGCGAAACCCGCACAGCTACCAAATCGCTACCGGCTACCGAACTTTCTACTCTTTAAGTCTTATCTACCAACCGATTACAAAAAAACGATTGTTTTTTTTATAAAAGGCGACTGCTGAAACATTACAATGAGCTTTAGGTCGACCGATATATCTAAGATAACGGTATTCTTTATCAGACCAGCATTTTACAGTAGTATTCAAACGATCAGGTTTACTTTGTATAATAAACAGTGTATCTTCATCCGAAAAATCCGAATGATTGCTTCCGGTAAAAACACCCCCTATCATTCTGTTTCTAAAACTACTTTCTTCTTTAAGATTAAACTTAGCATACAAAACCATATCTTGCGTCTTTTTCCCGACGGAATAATAGTGAGGGGCATTAGTTTCTTTATCCAGATAAAAAGGATCAGTCAAGAAATGTAATGATCCTTTTTCATAAGTGGCAACTCTTAAAACTGCCCCTTTACGAACATATCGAAAAGCCAAATGACCGGCATCGTATTCTGTCCAATCAACCGGAATCCAACGATCTCTATTACTGGCACATAAATAAGCAATCCTCCCACTCCTTTTCTCTTTATACTGCTTTTCCAAAGGAATGACCAGATTCTTTTGGTATGAATACGCATAATCAAAAGTTACATCCTTAAACTTAGGAATATGCCAAAATGGATGTACCTTCTCTCCATATTGTGACATCTGTTCATGTAACTCTCTGTTTACACTAAATGTATATCTATATATCTTGGCAGTTCCTCCCTGCCGATACAAAGCACATTTGCGAACACGTGTCAAAAATGTCATAAAGTCGGACATATATCCTTCTCCGTTTTTATCCCATACTATTGTCCAAAGATGCCCGAAATTCGTATCATTACGTGCAGGTAAGTAGTCGATTGCACAAGGAATACCTAAAGCACGAAATAAGTAAATCTCAAAATCTGCCAATTCTCTACAACTACCGACTTTATATTGTACAAATTCAGGTCCGATATGTCCGAAAGAAAAGGGAGTTATAGAAGTAAAGAATGTCTTTTTATCCGGCAATCTCGCCATTAAATATCTGGCTGCCACTAATGGATCTTCTTTATCCAAGGTGTCAGACATCCGCAATGAATCTAACAATGAATTGTATTTCTTATAATATATCTCACGCCAATAAGTTAACGGTTCATCCCCTATTCGGTAAGGCAATAAGTACTCACAAAATGTTTCAAACGAAATATTCTTTCCCCACGGTTGCTCCTGCCAAACTTTAAATGCCCAATCAATATTATGGCACAAATATGCAGAATCCATTTCCATAATATCGCGTTTCTTTTTAGGTTCTTTCATTGCACCAAAGACTTTCTTGACTGAATCCGAAACTTGTTGCGCAGTTTTACCCTTACGTACTTTTAGCCAAGCATAATAAGACTTATAATTCTCTAATTGTTCTCCACTAGAATAAATGTAAAAAGGCATATTCTCTATTAAAAAACAAGCTGCTTTATATTTTAGACTATCAATAGGATTCTTCTTATAATAGTGAAGTACTTTTTGAAGTTCTTTTTTATTTCCACCTGCCGCCTGTAAAGCAACTTCTAAAGGGAGCATAGTTTTTTTTTCGTAGAATAAATACTTTCTTGCATATTGCCATTCTAACACAAATAACAAAACAAGGATAGATGGAATATATATACAAAGCTTCTTAAGCATAAATTAATCCTCATTTACTTAGTATTTCCTGTTCATGTTCTCTACTGACCTTTCTCATTTATCATAGGTCAAAACAACGCTAAAAAATGTATTTTTTTATTTCACATATATATTCATTAATACCGGATTACTATCATCAACCAAATTATATTTACGAGTAACAGTCTCCTCATAATTATTCAAAAAAGACTGAGCATTAATATAACTTATATAAAAATCAGAAGAAACTGCTGCAATCTTCGTAAATGCTTTTATTTGAGGGTCCAAAAGAGGGCAAAATAAATAACCTTCTTTCTCTTTTGCTTCATATTCCAAAAGTAAAGGTGCTCCATGGTTTCTCCATATTTCGGCCAGAAAATGTCCCTTACATTGATAGAATGAATTAACACCTGAAATTAGGCACTCATTAGTAGAATATTGTTCTCTTACCCCTCTTTCCTTTTTAAAGTCCTTTTCTAATTCAAGATCTGAATTATCTACAAAATCATCCGATATTATTTTCATATATTTGCTTACTTCATCATTATCTATCATATAAATATATGGAGAATATCTAGGATTAAAAAATAAATGATTCCCTGATTTATAAAAACTTTGGGCTTTAAATGGAGTATTAGCATTATCTGCAATACCTCTAGATGCTATTACCGGAACAAATTTCTCATTCGAATAAAATCCTAAACAAATACCGTCTTCAGTCTGAAATATATTGGTTCCCCATATCTTTCCCGTTTTTTCATCAACAGCTATTTCCATTACAGTTGCATTAGTTTTATATTCTGTAAACAGCTTGTAATCAGGATATTTATATTTTATTATTTTTCGTCCTACAATAGATGATATGTATATATTTAAATCTGCATCTATATCAAAGTCTGATATATCAGCATATTCTCCTGGTCCACTCCCTATATTATGAATTTTAGTAATATATGAACCATTATTGTCAAATAAAAAGATCATAGCTTGGACTTTATCAAAAATATAATATGTCTCATTCTTATACAATATCTTAGTTATACTAGATATTAATGATCTCTCATTTGTTTCTAATGGAACAAAAGTTACAGAATCAAATTCATGCAAATGATTCTTCTTACTACAATAGTCATATTCCAACAAAGTAAGATTCCTATCTTCTATTTCTTTTAAAGAATTATTACGAGGATTATTGCATGAAACCAACAATAATAAAAAAATATATACAATTTTTTTTTCATAAACGAGCTATAATTATGTTTCTTTTATTAAAAAGAACGTATTATTAGAAAGTAACAAGACGACCAATCGCCACATATTAATTAAACATCAGATACCTAGTAATAGATATCTGATGTTTAAAACCTAGTTAATTTGGACAATCTCTATTCCTCATCGTAGTAACACCCGAATAACATCTGTCACTATTAATACTAAGACAACCGATATGGCTATTATAGGTTGTAACAAGACACCCATCCTCCCAATGAGTTTCTTCATCACTAGTCCAACTATAGTCAGGAGTTCTACTACCTGACACATCAGTTTCACCTCCAGCTAGTGCATCTATATTAGCCAAGCTAAACAATGATAACGTTGAAGATTGAGAACCTAAATCTATTTTGATATTCAATACCGCCACAGTTACTATGGCTAAAACACATATTCCACTAAACAAAAATTTCTTCATTATCTATTTTTTTTAAGATTAAAACCTAATATAAAAATCATTATTCATTTCTTTGTTTTTCACATAAATAACACCTCCTTACTTAATATATAGCTTTTATTTACTTTGATTATTTACCTTACCTTGTATTACAAGTTTAACATATCTTCTTTCTATATTACAATATATTGTAACATTTTTCTTAAAATATCCTTCTTTATTAGGAGTAACTTGCACTACAATATCGGTTGTTTTATTAGGTAAAACCGATTGTTTTGACCAGTTAGGTACTGTACAACCACATGTAGTAGTTACATTATTCACCACCAAAGGGTTAGGTCCAATATTTTTAAGACTAAACTTTGCAGTAGTAGTCTTATTTATTTCCAGATTTTTAAGTTCCAAAATAGTTGTATCAACTGTCAATGATGTTATCAAAGACTTATCATATAAGTCTGTTTTTTCTACTCTTTTATTTTCATTTATTATTTGCTTATACAAACTCCATATTTGAGGATTCTCTGTAGGATTACCAATGCAAACGACCTTATTATATTTATCCAACAAAAAAGTCTGATATCTACTGTCTTTGGGAAATGTATTGAGTTTATCAAGTTGATTACATATATCCATATAGCAAGGATATTTAAATGAGTCCTTTCTAAATAAAAAGAATATTTCTTCGATATTTTTAGGATGAAAATAAAATTGAAAATTAACAAAACCTGCCATTTCGTCATTAACTTCCTTAATAATAGCATTCCATTTATACAAATGTAATTTACAACTAGTGCATCCTATTGAATCTGTGTATACTAGTATTTTATAAGGCGTAGAATTGGGAGAAATACACAAAGTATCCCTATCAATCGATTTACAAAAAACATCTTGAGGAAATATAATTTTCTTTCCTGTCCATTCTTTTACTATCTTTTCAATTTCCGTTGATAGTTGATCATTTTTACATCCACAAAATGTAAAACAAACTACTCCCAATATTAGAACTACACCCTTAACCATAATACAAAATAGTTATAACTAACATAATTTCTCATTTATAATAATATTGCAGCAAAATTGCTACCTTACCTATTTAATACTAAACATTACAATCGGCTGATCATCATTAACATCTGTCGCTATTATCGTTTTAGTATCTTCATCCACCCAAATACCATATATATAATGGTCGAGCACATATTTGCATAACGGTTCTCCTTCCAAACTAAATACATAAATATATTTTCCTCCATCAGGAAGCCTTCCGCTTTGTCTTGCGATCTCCTTAAAAGACGTTCCATGAAATACAGTATAAATGGCACTATCTGTTACTTGTACATCACTAAAACCCATAATACCTGTTGGCATACCATATCCATCTGATACTTTGAATTCAGGTTCACCATGCTCACCGATACGAATAATATGAGTACTATCTTTCAAATTATAAACTTCAACGACTTCTCCCAATTGGGTTACTGCCGCCAATATTCCATTGTTAGGATTGTAGTCAAGGAAGCTCCTCCATGCTTGAGCCAATGCCGGACGAGCATTTTCCAATGCTTTTTCATCAATAGTCGGAATAATCCCTATCTTATCTATAAGCCTCCCATTACGGTTAACTCGACATAAACGATTTTCACCGGAATAGTCAGGAATAATAAACATTGAATCATTATATATAGCAAAATCAAGTGGTCGAAGTATATCTTCATCCAATGTTACCGTTTCGTCACGAAGCAGTGAATCACCGGATGAAGAAAAGTCTAACCTAGTTAATTCACTTTTATTGGCATCCAATGTCCAGACTACATGATTCTGTAAACGAAAGTTCTCCATTGATAACATTTCTGTAGGTGAATCACCACGCTTCCCAAAAGAAGATAAATACTGGAAACCAGGATATTGGAATAAGTGTCCATAATGATCAAGACCATGTAAATCCATCACAATGGCTCTATCTCCTTCGATTCGTATCCTAAACGGATAACGAAGCAAGGCTGTATCAAGCTCAATCACTTCTCCTATTAATTCTCTCTCGTGCGGAAATCCCGAATAGAATAATACACCCTTTGCATATTCTTTATGCTTATGGTCACAAGAGATAAACAAGAAAAAAGAAAGAAACAGGAGAGTTATACTATTTTTCAAGGCTATATCCGGTAGCAACATATTCTACTTTAACTTTTGTAACCGGACAATCTACGGAACCACTGCCCCAACAATTAGTAGGCACATCTTGCTCATCAGCCGCCAAAGCTTCAATATTATCTAATAATAATGTATTTACTCGAGGTTCTTTTAATGAGTAATTTACAGAAAGAACCGCCATCATCAAAATAGAAAAGAATAATAGTTTCTTCATATATACTATAGTTTTATCGATTAATTAATGAAAACGAAAGTAAGCAATTGGATTGCAACTGCCAATAAATTAATCTATCCATTTCTATCTAACCGAATCTATCCGCTATATACACTATCATAGAGATAAGGCTTTCATTCAAAAAATGCCTATTTCATCGGAAATTATAGTTTTTATTTGTTCCTTCTCTTTTCCAAGTAGTATTTTTCCTAAAAACAGAATGTTATTCTTTTCTATTACATACAATTATTATTCCGATCTATCTTATTTAATCTTTTAATTTTTCTCTTATATTGATATGCACCTATATTATATAACATCTTATTACGATACCATTCCTTACAAGCACCATATTGATTATTTTTCCAATAATATGTTCCAAACAGAGCCATCATCGAAATAAAAATACTACGCTCAAGATGGCTTCAACTCCTGTAAGAGTTATCACATCTACCATATTCTTTTTTGTCATTCGTATCAATTTCAACTTTTTTCATGCTTAAATCCTATCTATAGTGATTATAGCTGCACCCTTCACTTCTCCCTATTCATCGGGGATAGGTGGTGAAGGGGATTCCTTCACCACCTCTTCACCAGTTTCTTCTTATAGCTAATCCGATTTTCATTATAGCTAATTCAATTATGCTCATAGCATCTTGTTTTTTCTTCCTAAGGTTTGAAACAAACATCGGGATGTTTGTGAAAAAGACGCTAGATGATTGAAACAAACTTTTAGACTTTTGTAAAGCACCGCTTTAAGCAGGTTAAAGCTATGCTTTGCAACTCCTAAAGCACAACTTTAGATTTTACAAAACAACACTTATCCGTAAAGGATGGGTGAAAGGTGGCCCTTCACCCGCTATCCCTCATGAATAAGGAGTTGTGAAGGGTGAAGGCTATATCGGTTTTTATCAATTTATGTTTCATTTTTCATTTGATTTTCTTCATAATTCTATCCCAACGATTTTTCTGATAAGGAAAATTAAAAACCAGTATATCATTTCTCTTAAAATTTCCCCATCCGGGCATCCGATGAATAGTGAAATCTTCATACGCTTTCTTTCAGCTGAATTAGTTTACGATAAGCCATAAGCCCCAACACGCATTTCACACGTTCATCATCCTCATTCAACAACCCTCCACAGGGATAAACTTCTTTCTTCATCTTCTCCCGCAAATAATCCGCCCATAAACACAACAGATTCCAATGCGCATCAGCATAACCGAAATCCTGTTCTGCTTCTACAATAGCAGTTATCATTATTAACATGTCAGCAGCCATCTCCACTGCATAATCATCAACTTTCACCTGACGATTAGCAATTGGGTAGATTCCTATATCATAAGGAGGATAACTTTTCCTCCAATAATCATTCTCGCAATATTCAAAAACCGGTTCCAAAAGGCCTTTCATCCAATCCATACGATTAAGAGACAATAAAATCGGAAAGTTACTATAAGATTCTCTCACATTGGCCAAAGTATCTCCAAAACAAAACAAATCACCACTTTGAGACATTACAAAACGATGCTCCGATATAAATTTTCGATAATCTAAAATCATCTGGCGTGCAAACGATGGGATTCTCGTTTGAAAAGCTCGCCTGTTCAACTGCCCATCCAACCTGTCACATTCCCTCATTAATTTCTTATAATTGTCACCGATAAACAACAAAGCATCCTTCAATTCTCTTTTTCCATCCTTATTCCAATAAGGATGTAGAATTTCCCCCTCATATTGCAAACCCTTCCCTTCATTAAAGCCAAAAAGTAATACACCCTGATCTTTCTTGTTTTTCCCCAGTTTCTGCGAAAGCAGCACATGCCCTTCATTATATGAATAAGCCGTTTCTTCAGCAGCTATCCCCATATACAAGCTATCAGACTTGACAGTACACCAATCCTGTTCAGACAGGCTTTCTACTCTATTTTTCCCAAACATCCATTCTGTATCTATATCAAATAAAATTTCTACATCATGAATTTCTGATTTGCCAGAATGAATTTGATAAGAAATAAAACCTACCGGACATCCCATTAAATATTGTTCTAGTAACAAAGAAGGAGAAACAAAATCAAGGTATAACTCAACATCTCCACATTGATAAATGTAATGAGTTTGCGTCGCTTGTACATTCATTTGTTTCAATATTGCCATATCCACATCGTTATAGGTTTTATTTTCCATGTACAATCCAAAATCCAACAGAGCATTTTCTTTCGTATTCCACCCATGTGCGGCTATCACATTATCGCCATTATGTAACTTTGCAACTACTTCATCGGAGAGTTGTTTACATTCAATTCTATTGCTAAAATAATCTACCTGATAAATAGGTTCTCCATTACAATAGATTTCTGCATGGTCATCACATTTAGAACAAACATATAATTTATATCCTTCCAATTTCTTTTTATCATTTATGTTAAAATGTCTGCGAATATAAATATCGGCTACGGTCCATGTTGAGTGAATAGGATAAGGACGATTCTCTGCTCCCCAAGCTCCTAACCCGTTATACCACTCCTTATCATCATATTCTTTCCGCATCCAATCATCCTTTGGATGCAAATAAGAGTATCTAGCAGGCCACCCACAATTAATTGTAGAAAGAGGTACTAGTGGAAAAGGACGCAACGAATCACCTCCCATAAAACGATAAGATTTACCATCTACTTTTAAAATTCCGATCATCGGAAACTCCTTATTTCTTGATAGCTTCGGATATTTTGTATGCAATGTATTTCCAACAGTTTGGATAGAAAAATCCGGTACCAATGCCATTAATGAATGATTGGACGCAATACATATAGGAATAACTTCATTCTCCTCTTTATCATTGCAACATGCATGTAAAGAAAAGATCATCCATGAAAATATTATTCTTATCCCCCACCCGATTTTGTTATTTATTTGCATATTTGCCTCCCGTTTTCATAAACAAAAATTCTTTCTTCCACCCCGCGAGTATGATTTCGCAATAATAAAAGTGTATTTTTAGGAACACCCGAATAAACCAATGAATCAGAAAGAGCTTGTTTCTTTCCCATTGATTTCCACTCCTTATCACAATATAATAACTCGAATGTATCCCCAGGGCGAATATAGTTATCTCTATTACGTGGTGTATAAACTATTCTATCTACCCGTACTTTCCTTCCCATATCTAACCCGCTCCAACCACCGGACGGTCTGGAATAGTTGAAAGAAGTCTTAGTTTTGCCATCAAAAACATTGTAATAATTCAATCCTTTATCGGTATCCTCCAAAGGAGTTCCTATAATGCTTCCCTTCAAAGCAGAAGTGTCATTACATTCATAAAATTCAACTTCAGCCACATTACAATACGTATTCTTGGCTCCAAAATATCTAAAATAACGATACTTCTTATCTGACCAACTCCGTACAACCGCTTTCAAACGACCGGGCACCTTTTGCACCATAAACAAAGTATCCTTCTCTGAAAAATCAGGCTGATTACTCCCTTCGAACACCCCTCCCAACATTCTTCTTCTAAGATGAATTTCTCCTTTAAAAATATTGTACTTAGAATACAATACTACATCTTGAATTTCTTCATGTTTTGAATAAAAATGAAGTTCATTGGTATGCGGATCTACATAAAAAGGATCCGTTACAAGATGGAGCACTTCTTCCTCATAAGTTGCTATCCGCATAATCATTCCTTTTTTTATATTCCTGAATGTTATGTTGTTGACGTCATATTCCGTCCAAGCAACCGGAACCCATTTATCCCGTTTACTTGCACACAAATAAGCAATCTTCCCGTTACATTTTTCTCTATATATTTTTGATGGAGGTATTTTTAATTCTTTTTTATAATAATAAGCATATTCACGAGTTACATCTACAAACTTTGGTAAACGCCAAAATGGGTATAGTTCTTCTTCATACTTTCTCATTTCTTCATACATTTTTCTATTGACGCAAAAAGTATTCCTATATACCTTGGCCGTATTCTCCTCTTTATACCACATATTTTCACATTGTCGTTCAAAGGCCTTTGGAAAATCAGCAGCAAAAGCTTCTTGATTCTTATCCCATGCAACTAGCCAAAAATGTCCGGCATTCACGCCACTACGCATAGGTACAAAGTCAACACCACAGGGTATCCCTAAGGATCGGAACAAATAGATACCAAAATCCGTTGCCTCTCTGCAACTTCCAGATATATATTGTACATATCTGGGACCAATATGTCCCATAAGCGCAGGGGATGTAGAAGTAAAATAATGTTCTTTATCCAATAATCTGTCTCTCAAATATTTTGCAGCAACAATAGGGTCTTCTTTATCCAAAACATCAGACATCCTTAATGAATCCAGCAATGAATTATATTTTTCATAATACATTTCACGCCAATATTCGAGTGTTTCATCCTCAATGCGATATGGCAATATATACTCACAAAAAGTTTCAAAAGAAACATTTTTGCCCCATGGTTGTTCTCGCCAAACTTTAAATGCCCATTCAATATTGTTACATAAATATGCGGAATCCACTTCTCTTATATCATGTTTCTTTTCAGGTTCTCCTAACGGACCATATACTTTCTTGACTGAATCCGCAACCTGTTTCGCTGTCTGTCCTCTACTCTTTTTCAGCCATGCATAATAAGATTTATAGTTTTCTAACTGCTTGCTTGTTGAATAAGAGTAAAAAGGCATATTTTCAATTAGAAAACAAGCAGCTTTGTATTTTAGGCTATCAGCAGGATTCTTTTGATAATGACGGAGTACTTTTTCCAATTCTTTCCTGTTGTTTTTAGCAGATTGCAAAGCAGCTCCGAGAGGAGTTATCATTTCTTCTCTGAATGTAATCCTATCTATTATTTGCCATCCTAGCCAAATAAACAGCACCAAGACTATAAATTGAATATATCCCAAATACTTCATCAAACCTTTTCTTAATTATTCATTTTGCATTTCCACTAATTTTCAAATGGAACGGAGAGCCTTCTGCATTACAATACACGGTTATCGTTTTATCGAAATGCCCAGAATGTTCAGCTTGATATTCCACCTTCACTTTCAAATTTCCACCTGGTTGAACAGGTTCTTTAGAATATTCCACTGTAGTACACCCACATGGAGTATAAATTTCTTCTACAACAAACGGATTATCACCTGAATTAGTAAATGAAAACTCTACAAATTGCTTTTTTCCCCAATTAAAAGTTCCTATATTGAACTGATATGTAGATAAAACAACTGTTGTTAGAGTTCTACTATCAATCTCCTTCAACAGAGATTTTTTCCCTGTAATAATATTCAAATAAAGTTCTTTTATCTTAGGATTATGAATAGGATTGCCAATAGCAACTACCCTATTATTCTTATCCAACAAAAATGTTTGAAAGATCGTTTCTATAGGAAAATGATTCAACTTATTGATACTATCATGCTCATCAATACATACAGGATAATCAAAGCCTTCTTTCGTTAGTAAATACTCAATATTTTTCCTGCTCATAGGATGAATAAAAAAAAGAACATTACATGAAGGACAAGTATCTTTTAGCAATTCAATAAAAGGTTTCCATGCACTAAAACTTAAGTGACACCGCATACAACCGATTGAATCGACATATGTTAATATTTTGTAGTCACAATCTCTTTCATAATACCCCATAATTGTATCTCTAGCAAATTTCGTAAAAATAGGAACACTAGGAAAATCTATTTCCTTATAAGTCCATTCTTCAACTAACCTCTTTATTTTTTTTTCATCATGCTCATAACATGAAAACAAAGAAAAACATATAACAAAAGAAATCAGAGGGATAACAATCATTCTATACAGATGTTTATCTATTTTATTTTAAATCTTATTAATTCAGGATCAGGCATATTAGAGAAAGCATACAACATCTCATCTTTATTATCCACACTAATCAGTGTAACTGGCACATTCAGTTCATACTTTTTTATGGCTTCTCCATTCCAATCAAAAACATAAATTATTGTTCCTGCAAGTGTTTCTAAACCATTTTCTTTAAAATTTTTGCCTGAATAAAGTCCATATACATATTTAGGAGAAATACACAAACTTATAAATGTACTATTATTGGAAGATGAAATTGGGGCAGCTCGCATGTCCCCTTCAACTTGAGTTTTATAAATAGGGTAGTTCATTTCATATTTCTTTATTAAAGAAATATCAGTATTATTTATTTTATAAAAATGAATAATTTCAGAAGTATTTACTGCATAAACAAATTTATCCATAAATGGATTTAAACGGATAATACCTTGATAAGCCATACCACGCAACCTGTTTGCTATTTGTTTCTCATCTCCATCTTTATATGGATATTCCATAAAATGCTCTTCTTCTATTAGTCCAGTACCCCAAAGTCTGAACATACAGTCTTCGTAAAATCCCAAAGATACAAAAGTATTAAATGCTGTAGGAAACACTTTAATAGTCCCAGGAATAGTATCTTTAGTTAAAACTGAAAAGTTCGAAATTCGATTTTTCACATCTGATATGTTCATAACATTCAAAGTCTTTTTATATAAATCATAAACACTTATGGAGTTCTTACCAAATAACTGTATATCAAAAGGCATTAAGAATTCATTAACACCTTGCCCTTTCTTTCCGAAATCATATATTGAATCTAGATCATTCAAATCGACCAAATGAAATAAACCATCTTCAGACTTCTCATCGAAAACAATAATTGCTGAATCACAATATATCATATCCATTGGAGTTCCCCAAATATAACCGTTTGATGGTATCTTTTCATATTCCAAGAATATCCTATTCGTAAACAAATCGTCTATTTGACAGTCTGTTTTAACATTTTTACATGCACAAAAGAAAATCAACACAAAAACATATTTCAATTTCATAATATACTAAATTCATAATAGTTTATAGAATATTTTTATAAAGCTATATTTTAATCGGCTTTATTTATGCATAACAAATCTAGAAGTTGTCAATACACTTCAATTGGGGCTGACTAAAAAGATTTTTTCACAATTACCCCTTCTACAGATACCTGTAGAGGGGGGTAAAAATCAAGTTTTCGACCTTTTTTATTCAGCCCCAATCCCAAGAGGATATTAAAAACCAACAGTTATAGCAATAATATACAGAATTATACTGATGAAAGTATAGTTTCAAACTCTAAGTAAATGTTAACAAGCATATTTTCCATGCACTTTCATCACCTTCATTAGAATTTATTGGTATAGTTTATAGCCCCTTATAGCTAGCCCATCACTATATATCACACAAATACCTGATGTAACTACACAAAAGTCAAAATCCACTTCCGCATTATTAGCTAACGCATCAACATTACAAAGTAACAAGGCAGAAGAGCTTTTAGTATTCAATTATATATACTAAATGTAGATATAAACAAACAAATTATACCTACTACAACATATAAACTTTTAGCTTTCATAATATTTAAATATATGGACGATATTCACCAAGGCATGCACCCCAATCTCCTAACGTTCGACAAATTTGCAATCTTGTATAAACACAACCTATGCATTCATTTCCACCTTCTTTTGCATTAGCTAAAGCTTCCACATTGCTCAACACCAAGTCAGACAACTTCACATCATTCTGCGAAGTATATACATTATATCCCGCAATAGCAGCGACAGCAACAACTGCTATCACACCTAATACTTTCTTTTTCATTCTTCAATAATCTTTAAATTACATTTTATTTTTCTCTTCTGCATCTATCATTTCAACAGAATAGCAATAGTTTGCTACATTAATTTTTATTCTTATGTTTGCATCCGAATCTTTTTTAAAGATTTAGGAGCAGGTGATATGTAAGCAAATCCTGCAAGATAAACAAACTCATCATCCTGCTCCTTTTAATCAAGTTAATTATCTCATTCAGCCAAAGTTAAACTTAAGTATTGGCTCATCATTATTTACATCTGTCGCTATTATCGTTTTAGTAGCTTCATCCACCCAAATACCATATATATAATGGTCGAGCACATATTTACATAACGGTTCTCCTTTCAAACTAAATACATAAATATATTTTCCTCCATCAAGAAGCCTTCCGCTTTGTCTTGCGATCTCCTTAAAAGGCGTTCCATGAAATACAGTATAAATGGCACTATCTGTTACTTGTACATCACTAAATCCCATAATACCCGTTGGTATACCATATCCATCTGATATTTTAAATTCAGGTTCGCCATACTCACCTATACGAACAACATGAGTACTATCTTTCAAATTATAGACCTCAAGGACTTCTCCCAACTGGGTGACTACCGCCAGTATTCCATTGTTAGGATTGTAGTCAAGGAAGCTCCTCCATGCTTGGGCTAACGCCGGACGAGCATTTTCCAATGCTTTTTCATCAATAGTCGGAATAATTCCTATCTTATCTATAAGCTTACCATTACAGTTAACTCGACATAAACGATTTTCACCGGAATAATCAGGAATAATAAACATTGAATCATTATATATAGCAAAATCAAGTGGTCGAAGTATATCTTCATCCAATGTTACCGTTTCGTCACGAAGCAGTGAATCACCGGATGAAGAAAAGTCTAACCTAGTTAATTCACTTTTATTGGCATCCAATGTCCAGACTACATGATTCTGTAAACGAAAGTTCTCCATTGATAACATTTCTGTAGGTGAATCACCACGCTTCCCAAAAGAAGATAAATACTGGAAACCAGGATATTGGAATAAGTGTCCATAATGATCAAGACCATGTAAATCCATCACAATGGCTCTATCTCCTTCGATTCGTATCCTAAACGGATAACGAAGCAAGGCTGTATCAAGCTCAATCACTTCTCCTATTAATTCTCTCTCGTGCGGAAATCCCGAATAGAATAATACACCCTTTGCATATTCTTTATGCTTATGGTCACAAGAGATAAACAAGAAAAAAGAAAGAAACAGGAGAGTTATACTATTTTTCAAGGCTATATCCGGTAGCAACATATTCTACTTTAACTTTTGTAACCGGACAATCTACGGAACCACTGCCCCAACAATTAGTAGGCACATCTTGCTCATCAGCCGCCAAAGCTTCAATATTATCTAATAATAATGTATTTACTCGAGGTTCTTTTAATGAGTAATTTACAGAAAGAACCGCCATCATCAAAATAGAAAAGAATAATAGTTTCTTCATATATACTATAGTTTTATCGATTAATTAATGGAAACGAAAGTAGGCAATTGGATTACAACCACCAATAGATTAATCTATCCATTTCTATCTAACCGAATCTATCTACTATATATACTATCATAGAGATAAGGCTCTCATTCAAAAAAATCCCATTTCATCGGAAATTATAGTTTCTTATTTGTTCCTTCTAATTTGCAATTGATATCCAATATTTTCATATCTTTGAATCTCAATAGATGGAACATTCTCAAAAACTCTTCGCAAACGACTTATTGCATTATGAAGTCTCGGATCATTATTTGATTTATCCGACCAAAATATTTTCTTGATTTCTTCGTCTTTCAATATGTAATCTGGAGCTTCTAAAAAATGTTTTAATAAAATAGCTGTTTGTGGTAATATCTGAATTTCCTCTTTACCAAATATAAGCTTTCTCAAATCTGCATCAAACATAATACCTTGGTCCATATAATAGATATGAACAGAGGTAGGAGCAACAATGTTCTTTTGCCATCTCTTTCTAAAAAATATCACTATATTAATAATAACTGCACACAGCCAATAAATAAAGCCATAAACAAAGCCTCTTACACCCACAAGAGTAAAAAATGAAAAGTAGAAAAAGCCTTTTACTTCAACCTCGCAACGATAACCTGCCGTAATATCGAATTCTGGTATACAATTTTCATGTAAAAAAGAGTCAGGGTATACACTTTCTGTAATATTTTCATCTTTATCGGATACCAAAAGCTGCAATGCAAAAGTGCCAGACAAACTTTGCTGCTTCAAATGCAGTTGCCATTTTTCATATAAAGAGTCCACTACTAAAGGATGTTTAGATAAATAAGCAGTATGTAAAAAACTTAATCGTGGATCAGATGTTACATTTTTAGAACTTTTTTCTTTATCCAAGCAGTATCCACGTTTTCCACTTTCATCTGTTATATAAACCGTATCAGGATACTCCTCCAATCGCTGTTTCCTCCCACTAGTGTAAAAATAACCATCAAAAGCATCTTCTTGTAAATGTTGCAAAAAAACTGCTTTAAAAACACTTTCCACTCTTTCACTGAACATTTTTTTTCTAGCCTCACAATATAATTGTCCTAGAATGAAAAATAATACTATCTCCAGAAAAAATATTATTAGCAAAAGGCGCATCTTTTGTTTATCTTTAAATGTAATTGTACCGCTTAGTTTCGTTAGTAATTTCATAGCGTGACTTATTTTATCTGTTTGAATAGCACAAAGGTAGCATTATTTGCAATAATTGACAGACAATATAAAAACTATTTTGAGTTTTTGGTTATATCAAAAATAATCTTTCCAACCAAAGAAATTAGTCTATTTTTAAGATTTACTCTATAAATATTAAATCAAAATAAAAGCAAAGAGAGAAATAAATGCATAAATCAATGCAAGAATATACCGTTTTCAGACTAAATATTACATAAATAAGGGATAAAAAACGAATTATTTACCGCTAACTAAGCTTTGTTCCTCACCGAGGAACGACTCGTTGCCCGGTGTGCGTCGCTTCCTTCCTCACCGAGGAACAATACATTCATCGGTGAGACCCGAGTTTATCGGTATATTTTCAGCTATTTCACACTATATCCCATCCAAATCAAATATAGCAAAAAGAAAGTATTTATCAAATAGTCAAACGAATATCCGCAAATAACCTCTTTACAGCAAACAATAAGCATCCAAATAACCTAAAAACAAAGCACCACAGATTTCCATAATCCCTAATTACTCACATATTTATCTGCATACAAGACTCTGTCTTAAATTCAAGCAGGAGAAACGCATAAGATATCCTATTTTTATGTATGTTCTCATTTCAAGACTTCCATATATAAAAAAATCCTATATCATGTCTAAGATGATATAGGATACTAACAATTATATAGAGGCGTTTATTACAACGCCTTTATTTCTTCTATGGACAAGCCTGTGACTTGCGAAATAACATCAAGAGGAATATTCAGAGTCTTCATATTGCTTGCAGTTTCCCTTTTCTCTTCCAGACGGCCTTCATTAATTCCTTCCACACGACCCTCTACACGACCTTCAGCATGACCCTCTGCGCGTCCTTCTTCACGACCTTCTGCACGACCTTCAGCACGTTCAGTGAATATATTATCCTTTAATATTACAATATTATCCAAATGGCGATAGTAAGCCTCAAGTTCCGCTTTAGTCATCTTGTCAAGTTTTAATCGTTCACGGGCTTCTGTTAAACCTGGAGCAGTCGCACTATCAGGAATATCACCTGTATTCAGATAATAGATCCATTCTTCCAACGGACTTTTAGCTACCTGATTAAAATCATTGACTTTCAAAATATAATATTCAGGATAAAGTTGACTTACTGTATCCACTTTAAAAGTTTGTTTTTGAAAAGGAGTCAGTTCAAGCATATCTCCCTGATGAATTCCCCGGAATTCCGTTTTACCGTGATATACGGTATCTTTACCACTACCCAAAGAAAAATAGACAATATTGACACTATATACTTTACGTACCTTATAATAGCCTTCTCCACGATTAATATACTCGGTCACTAATTTAGAAGTACCAAACAGAATACGTTGGAAATAAGCATACTCATTGTTATTCTGAACTTCAATCAAAATAAGTTCACCTTTCGAGTTTTCAGCAAGCATATCTACACGATTATACTTATCAAACTCATCTTCTTGATTGCTTTCACTCTCCAACAGTTTCTGAATGACTATCTTTTCATTCAAAAGAGTAGTTAGAAAGCCCTCAAGAACTACAAAATTGGCTTTATTACGCAATAAACGCTTCATAGCCCAATCGAAACGAATATAATTACTTGGCATAAGTTCGTCTCCTTTCTTGTTATCTTGTTTCATGCTAACAAAGGTAAGCAGAAAATGTTTGATTCCAAGTATATATGTTTCAATTTCTTTCTACTAAGAATATTCTATCTTCCACTGTCCCAAAGTCCGCGTTACACTATCGAAATTCACTCCAACTTTAACAACCTTACGATGGTCTATCTCATAAGGTATGGCATATTGTTTACTATTAATTTGTGCCAACGCTTCTTCGGGAGTTCCGTCTACCTTAAACTCAAGCACATAAATTGCATCGGGCATCTTGATTACCACATCGGCCCTACCAATGGCATTCTTAACCTCTACATCCACATATTGCCCCATCAAACGGAATAACAAATAGAATATGGTTTGATAGTGTTTTTCCTGATTGTTTTCCAAATCATAAGGTATGGAAGAAAAGAAAGAACGAGTACGAAGAAGACACTGCTCAATATCACCTTTCATCAGGTCTCTTACAAAAGAGACTACATAAAAGTTACTTTCTCGTGTCGGTTGATTGAGATAGGAAGGGATCAGAGTCTCAATAAAGCCTATTTTAACTTCTTCGTTCGGATAACCTAATGTGTATGTACGAAAAAGAGGTTCATATCCTTTGATAGTCAAATAACCACTCTGATAAAGTACAGGAATCGGATCGGTGATAACCTCTGTCGCTTTATCAAAATCTTCGTCTTTCACTTCCATCTTTTCCAATAGATTAAGACTGAAGTCCATTCGCTGTAACATTTCAATCAAGAAAGTAGGCGTGCCGGTAGAAAACCAAAAGCTCTTATAATCTCTTTGCGAAAATGCATTGAAAAGGCTGAACGGATTGTAAATATCTTCACAAATCTTGCTGAAATGATAACCGTCATACTGTCGTTTCAAATGCCGACAAGCTTCTTCATAGGTTTCATTATTCGCTTGAGCTATCCTCTCAATATCCGGTTGCATCTGACTTAGCAACTCTTGCTCTGTAATACCACAAATAGCACTATAATCATCGCTCATACTGATATTCTGCAAGTTATTCAGCTCACTAAATATACTCATCTGACTGAACTTGCTGATTCCTGTCAGAAACAAGAAACGAAGATATTGCCCTTGCGCTTTAAGAGGACTGAAAAACTTCCGCATTTCAGTTCGCAATTGTCCTTGTAAAGCAGAGTCGCTATTACTATCCAATAAAGGTGCATCATATTCGTCAATCAATACAACAGCCTGCTTTCCTGTCTGTTGGTAGATTCGTTGAAGCAAACCGGTTAAACGGGCTGCATAGCTCGTTTCTTCTTCATTTTTCCCATAAGTCCTCTCCCATTCGCTTAGATAAAGATTCAATTGCTCTTGCAAATCTTCGATTGTGGTGTATTTCGTTCTACTAAAATCAATATGCAACACAGGATAAACAGTCCATTCTTTCTCTAACTGTTCCATAGCCAATCCTTCGAACAACTCTTTCTTTCCAGAAAAATAAGCTTCAAGAGTAGAGACTAGAAGACTTTTTCCAAAGCGACGCGGACGACTAAGGAAATAAATCTTATTTGTATGAGTCAAATGATAAATTAATGCAGTTTTATCAATATACACACAATCATTATTACGTAAATCCTCAAAATTCTGTATTCCGATAGGATATCTTCTAAATGTCTCTTTCATACCACTCTAATGCTTTTATTGGAAATATGAACAAAGATACGAAATAAAATGATTACATGACACTTAATATTATTATAAAACCCTACAATATCATTCAATTGCATTGTTCGATTCACATAAACTTATCTAAAGAACTACCTTATTAATAGCCATTAAAATAGTGACGCTATCCCACCAATATAGTGACGGTATATGCTTAGGATAGCGTCACTATATTTAAACCGAATATTTCGGGCTTTTAACTCTAGTTTCCGCGCTGTGTAGGCAAGGTAAATTCCTGCGAATCACAAATCATTCCATTCTCGTCCGCCACTGCGACACGGAATGTCACTTCACCGTCTTTCAATTTTTCACCTGCATGAATGGAAGCGGTATAACGGATGCCTTCACCCGGAAGAATTTCCTCCACCATCACGGAAGGAGAAATGCCGAGATGCTTCACCTTCCCCACCGTTTCTACCACAGGAACTACATTATAAACAGGATTTCTCCCTTCATTCATAATCTCAAAGATTATCTTGCTATTTTCTCCCGCATCAATCACATGACTACGATTATCATCTATAAAACGGATCTTGCGCAACTTCAGTTGAGAAATAGGCTGCTGCACCGGCTGCTTCTTATATTTTTGCACACGGACTTCCCTCACTTCAGGAATATACGCATCTTCCTCTATTTGCTCTTGCCTCGGCGCCGTCAACGCGTTTCCAATAGCCGCACCGGCAATGGTTCCCACAATATTCCCAATAGCAGAACCACGGTAACCGCCTCTCCAGCCATGATTATTATCTCCGATAAGTCCGCCTATCGAACTTCCCAGACTACCTCCGATAGAAGCACCTGCCATGATAGCTCCCGGATTTCCCATACGCCCCGACGCACATCCACTCAAAATCAAAGCGGAAAGCAAAATTACTGTTAGTTGTTTCTTCATGAGTCTCTCTATTTAGTGTTATTATTTATTCTACCACTTTAAAACGAGCGAAACGTAATAATAGTTGTTTGTCTCCCGCATTTTTAAAATGAATAGTTGCTTTCGCATTGTCTCCCGTTCCTTCTACTTTAATCACTTCACCCAATCCGAAACGTTCGTGCTCTATCATCTGTCCGGCCTGTACTCCTGCTACCGATGGCGAAGTGGAAGAGGTTGCCTGTGCACCGCTACTTGGGCTAACAGTACTAACTTTCTTCAAATTCCTCGGTACGCTGGGAGCAATGATCTGTGCTTTCGGACGTTCACGTTGTTCAGAAGATGTACTTCCGAAAGGAGCACGCGACGGAGAAGCAGAACGGGTGAATCCTCCTTCAATCTCTCTGCGGAAACGTCCCGCACCTTCATCGACAGCCCGACTCACTCCTGCCTCATGCGGCAGTTGCAAGTAATGAACATCGATATCACGCAAGAAACGACTGGGGCTTCCAAATTCCATCTTTCCATAACGGAAACGGGTTTTGGCAAAAGACAGATAACAATGCTCCTCCGCGCGAGTAATAGCTACATAGAACAAACGGCGTTCTTCTTCCAGTGCCCGGGGAGAATCTCCTACCATCCCACTGGGAAACAGGTTTTCTTCCAGACCGACCACAAATACATTCTTAAACTCCAATCCTTTAGCCGAATGAACTGTCATCAACGTTATCTTTTCCCCATCATCCGCCTTGTCGGAATCCTGATCGGTAAGCAATGCAATCTCCGAAAGGAAATCGGTAAGAGACACATTCGGGTTACCCTCCTCCTGTCGCAAAGCGCAGAAGTCATTCATTCCATTCACTAACTCTTCTATATTCTCTTTACGACTTAGATTCTCGGGTGATGTGTCCTGACAGACATCGTTGATAATGCCGGACTGACGGATGATATTCGTTCCTATTTCATAAGCGTTCTTATCTGCCTGATCGACAATGAAACTTTCTATCAATTCACGAAAGCCTTGCAGTTTCGCATGCGTTCCTTTATTTATATCCAGTCCGTAACTCAATGGTTCGCAGAGTGTCGCCCAAAGACTTACACCATGATCGGTAGCCGCCGATATAATCTTCCCGACCGTCGTATCTCCAATGCCACGCGCCGGATAATTAATAATCCGCTTGAATGCTTCTTCATCATTCGGATTCACTACCAAACGGAAATAAGCAATCACATCTTTTATCTCTTTTCGCTGGTAGAACGAAAGTCCTCCGTAAATCTTATAAGGTATACTTCGTTTCCGAAGAGCCTCTTCAAAAATACGGCTTTGTGCATTCGTACGATATAGGATGGCAAAATCAGCATATCCGTAGCGATACTCCCGTCGCAGTTCCGCAATCTTATTAGCTACAATATCTCCCTCTTCCACATCGCTATACGCCTGAAATACGCCGATAGGTTCCCCCTTTTCTTTCTCCGAAAACACGGCTTTCCGTATCTGGCGTTCATTCTTCTCAATCAGGCTGTTGGCAGCACAAACAATGGTTTGTGTGGAACGGTAATTCTGCTCCAGTTTAAAGACTTTCGTATTGGGATAGATTTTTGTAAAATAGAGAATATTGTCAATATCCGCCCCACGGAAAGAATAGATACTTTGCGCATCATCTCCCACGACACAAATGCGTTGGTTCTCTTTCGTTAGTTGTAGTATAATATTGTGTTGAGCATAATTTGTATCCTGATACTCGTCTACCAACACATAATGAAATTGATCTTGATAACGTGTCAACACATCTGGGAAATCACGGAACAGAATGTAAGTATATACCAGCAAGTCATCAAAGTCCATGGCTCCCGCCTGACGGCATCTTTCCCAATAGCGAGTATAGATATCACGGATAGCGGGCATCCTAGCAGCTATATCTCCTTCGTAAGCCTCTTTATTGGCAGCGTACCCCGTAGGAGTGACCAAATGATTCTTAGCATTGGAAATACGCACCTGCACTACTCCAGGTTTATAAGTCTTCTCATCCAGTCCCATCTCTTTAATAATAGAACGAAGTAAACTTTTACTATCAGCTGCATCATAAATAGAAAATTGGGGAGTAAATCCGATATATTGTGCTTCTCGACGGAGGATACGAGCAAAGACTGAATGGAAAGTACCCATCCATATATAACTTGACCATGGAAGGCCTATGTCACGATTAACACGTCTCACTATCTCATGTGCAGCCTTGTTGGTAAAAGTCAATGCAAGTATATGATGTGCATCATACCCTTTCTCCTTTATCAGATAATCAATTTTATAAGTCAACACACGCGTCTTCCCCGAACCTGCGCCAGCTATCACCAGCGAAGGACCGTCAATATAAGTCACAGCTAAATATTGACTCTCGTTCAATTCATCTATATAATTGGTATTCATAACAGCATTATAAAAACAATGTGGATTTTTAACAAACCCTTGGCATTCAAATTTGTTCTCAATACAAAAGTATAATATTCATTCGAGAATGAAGGTATTTTTATGAATTTTCATCACTAACTATTTTAACCTAACACCAAAAAGCAATGAAAAGAAGTATATTTTTATCGATTATTTTGAGTTTGTTTCTGGTCGCCTGCATTCCACAGGCAATGGCACAAAAGCAGAGCCGCCTGGAAAAGCTGCTAAGGTATCTGAACGATAATGACGCCGACAAATGGCAGAAAAACCGTGATAAGATAGATGACGAGACACAAACCTATTATGCCGAGGAACTGGCATTATTGGATGTGCTCAACGGATTGTGGAACGAGCAAAGCGAACAGGCTGCCACCAACTATTTCGGATGCTACGAAAGGGCAACGAAAGCTTATTTTCCCAATATCTGTGAAGAAGAGAAAATACAACTTTCCAACGTACAAAACAAAGCGGAACTGGCTGTTATCTCCATTCTGGAAGCTTCGAAAGATCAAATCCCTTTTAGCAAGACGTTGATGGACAGTATCCAGTCAAGCGGTTATCCGGGAGATTCTACCATCTTGCAAAAGGTACGGGACATCCGTGAAATAGCTTTACTGGAAGGTATGCTGAAAACACCTACGCTGAATATTTATCAAACGTACATCACGGAATATCCGAACGGCAAATTTATCTCTCAAATCAACACTGCGGAAAACAAACGGCTTTACCAGATTGTAAAGAGTAATCCGACATCAGCGAATTTCAAGGCATTTTTTGATAACGCCAACATGCAGAAATTCTTCACGGATAAAGATACGCGTCCATTCCTTCCGGAAGTCCGCGCGTTATACGATGATTTTCTGTTTCAAGGGATCGACAGCCTCCGGGAGAAAGGAAACGCAACAGACATCCGGCAGATTATTGACGAGTATAAGCAATCACCTTACCTGACTTCTACAGCACGTACTCATCTGGACGACCTTGAATATCTTAGTGAAAAAGCTGATTTTGAGCTTTTAAAAGCTGCCATTGTCAATTCCGAATCTTTGAGTATGCTGCAGGATTTTCTTTGCACACACAGGTATAAGGAATTTCGTGACCAGGCCAATGCACTACGGACACCGTTTATTCTGCAAACAATCATATCCACTCCTACTTCTGTGAAATACTATAATGGAGGACGATTGATTAAGTCTGCGGAAAATGACAGTACGGGAAATACCTCGACCACTTATTCGTATGATGATAAGGGGCAGCTCATTTCTACATTGTCGCTTACCGTAAAGAACGGTCAGCCAAGCAATGAAATACAAACGAACAGATTATACGATCCGCAAGGTCACTGCATCTTTGAAGTGCAAACGAATCCGAAAACCAAAACGGATCTCTACCGACGGACACGCCGTATCGGTACGGACGGAAATATCGAGAGTGATTCGCTCAAGTATACAGATGGAAGAGTCATCATAAGTTCCTATAATAAACAGGGGTTATTGACCGAAACCAAAGAGTATAATAAGAATGGAGAACTTCAGGCGTACACCGCAAACAAATATGATGATAAAGGCAGATTGATTTCATCCCAACATCAAAACCTGCTTTTTGCCAATTCTTCGGATCAGATTATTTCACAAAAAGATGCTTATGAATACGATAAATACGGTTATCTGACACAAATCGTTTACCAACGGATTTTAGGCAATAACCAGAAAACATCGGGATGCCTGACCTGCCTGTACGATAAATACGGAAACCAGATCGATAGCAATTCTTATTATGAATATGATAATACGGGCCAATGGATCTGCCGGACCGACCGTGAGCATCCGAAAGAAGTGGAACGCATACAGTACATTTACAAATAAAGTAAGATGCTGTGAACATTTTGCAAAGGGCTTCTGTTATTATAGTATAACAAGCCAATTAAAACTTGTAACATTATGAATACTATATTAATGTCTTTAATTATGATGACCATGACTTACGAAATGCCTAAACTTCCTTACGCTAACAATGCGTTGGAACCTGTAATCAGTCAGCAAACAATAGATTTCCATTACGGAAAACATCTACAAACGTATGTAAATAATCTGAATAGCCTCGTGCCCGGAACAGAATATGAAGGTAAAACGGTAGAAGAAATCGTTGCAGCCGCACCGGATGGAGCTATATTCAATAACGCCGGACAAGTATTGAACCACAACCTGTACTTCCTGCAATTTGCCCCGAAACCTTCAAAGAAGGAGCCGGCCGGTAAACTGGGAGAAGCCATCAAACGTGACTTTGGCAGCTTTGAAAACTTCAAGAAAGAATTCAATGCAGCAGCAGTCGGATTGTTTGGTTCAGGATGGGCTTGGCTATCCGTAGATAAAGACGGTAAACTGAAAATCACTAAAGAGGGGAACGGCAGCAATCCAGTACGTGCCGGTTTGAAACCACTTCTTGGATTTGACGTTTGGGAACACTCCTATTATCTGGATTACCAGAACCGCCGTGCCGACCACGTAAACGCCCTGTGGGATATCATCGACTGGGATGTGGTTGAAAAAAGAATGTAAGCAAATTTACAAGCTAAACTATACTTATGGAAAAGGTCGCTGTGAAAAACACAACGACCTTTTTTACAGATTAAAAAGAACAGACTTTTATTGTATATCAGATGCATTAGTTGTATTTTTGCAACTCATAAAACAACATAACAAACAATTATGGTACTGTATAAAAGAAAAAAAATACGATTTATTGTCTCCATTGCCGTACTCCTTTTCCTCCCCTTTTTTAGCAATGTTGGCAATGCCGCCACCACAGAAGAATCTGAGGAAGAAATCCTGTTTATCACCTCTTATAATTCTGACACTAAATATACCTACGATAACATCAGCACATTTATAGAGACCTACACCCAATTGGGAGGAAAATATTCGACCATGGTAGAAAATATGAATGCAACAGACTTAACGCAGGCGCATCAATGGAAAAAAACATTGACCGATATTCTGGACAAACATCCGAAAGCCAAATTAGTTATTCTCCTGGGTGGTGAAGCATGGAGCAGTTTCCTCCATCTCGAAGATGAAAAGTACAAGCAGCTTCCTGTTTTCTGTGCAATGGCATCACGCAACGGAATACGTATTCCGGAGGATTCAACCGACATCCGAAGCTATAATCCCGAAAGCATTAACTTAATGGAACGCATGAAGGAATACAACGTAAGATATTGTAGCACATACGAATATGACATTAAAAAAGATATTGAAATGATACAGGATTTCTATCCGGAAACAGAACACCTTGTATTTGTATCGGATAACACATACAACGGACTTGCCGAACTGGCATGGTTCAAGAAAAACCTGCAACATTTCCCACAGTTGTCTATCACCTACGTCGATGGCCGCATCCATACACTCGATATGGCTGCCAGTCAATTGCGCAATCTTCCCAGAAACACAGTCATGTTGCTTGGCATCTGGAGAATCGATAACCGGGGTATTACTTACATGAATAACTCCGTTTATGCTTTTTCCAAAGCCAATCCTCTCCTGCCTATGTTCAGCATGACTTCTACCGCAATAGGTTACTGGGCTATCGGAGGATATGTCCCGCAATATGAAGGAGTGGGAAAAAGCATGGGAGAATATGCTTACCGCTTTTTAGACCAAAAGGAAACGGGTATCAGCAGCATCAATATCTTACCCAACAGATATAAATTTGATGCGAAGAAACTAAAGGAATGGGGATTTGAAAACAAGAAGTTACCTGTTAACTCAATGGTAATCAATCAGCCCATCCCGTTCTTTGTGGCCTATAAGACAGAAGTACAATTCATCCTGATTATATTTCTCGTATTAGTAGGAAGTCTAATGATTTCGCTGTATTACTATTACCGGACTAAAATCCTGAAGAATCACCTTGAAAGAACTACGAAACAACTACGGGAAGATAAAAAGAAGTTGGAAGAGTCTGAAGTCGAATTGCGTGATGCTAAAGAGCGCGCCGAAGAAGCTAACCAACTGAAAAGTGCCTTTGTTTCGAATATGAGCCACGAGATACGGACTCCGCTAAATGCTATTGTCGGTTTCTCCAGTCTGATTATCGGTTCGGTAGAGCAGAATAACGAACTGAAAGAATACGCAGATATTGTCCAGACCAACTCCAATCAGTTGCTCCAACTGATTAGTGATGTACTGGATATATCACGCCTGGAATCAGGAAAACTGCAATTCAACTATGAATGGTGTGAGCTGGTGAACCATTGCCAGAATATGATTACTCTGACCAACCGGAACAAGACAATGGATGTAGACATTAAACTGCAAATGCCTAAAGAGCCTTACATGCTCTACACAGATCCCTTGCGCCTACAGCAGATTATTATCAATCTGCTGAACAATGCCTTGAAATTCACTCCTGCCGGAGGAAGTATTACGCTGGATTATGAAGTGGACGAAAAAAAGCAATGTATGCTGTTCTCGGTAACTGATACCGGCACCGGAATCCCCGAAGATAAACAGGAGCTGGTATTCCAACGTTTCGAAAAGCTGAACGAGTTCGTACAGGGTACAGGATTGGGACTGGCTATCTGCAAACTGACCATCCAATATATGGGAGGTGATATCTGGATTGACAAGAATTACAAAAATGGCGCCCGATTTATCTTTTCTCATCCTATCAAAAAACAGGAATCAACAGAAAAATGAAAAAAAATCGAATGATTTAGTGTTTTTCTGTTTCTTTTTCACTTACTTTGTCCCCGTAAAGACAAAGGGGTGCCCCATGAGGGGCTGAGATTATACCCTAGGAACCTGAGGCAGTTAGTACTGACGTAGGGATTGTGTTTCTTCTTATCGCCTTTCCATTCAAGCACGCTCTTTGTATTTACTTTCAACTTATTTATTCTGATAGGACAATGAAAGTACAAGTGAACAACAAAGAGGTGGAAATTACTCCCGACTCTACCCTTACACAACTGACAGCACAGCTCGAACTTCCGGTTCAAGGCATTGCTATCGCCGTAAACAACAAAATGATTCCCCGTACCGAATGGGAGGGTTTCATATTGCATGAGAACGATAACCTGGTGATTATCAAAGCTGCTTGCGGAGGATAAGGGAATGGTCAGTCTACAATTTATCACGCATCAGACCGAACGGTACTCGTACCTCGAATCGGCACGTATGGCACTCGAAGGCGGGTGCAAATGGATCCAACTACGCATGAAAGAGGCTCCTCTCGAAGAAGTGGAGGCAGTAGCCCTGCAACTGAAACCGCTTTGTAAAGAGCACGAAGCAATCCTGGTTCTGGACGATCACGTTGAACTGGCGCGAAAGCTGGAAGTGGACGGTGTTCATCTGGGCAAAAAGGATATGCCTATCGACCAGGCCCGCCAAATTCTTGGAGAGGCTTTCATTATCGGCGGCACTGCAAATACATTCGAAGATGTTGTACAGCACTATCGTGCCGGTGCCGATTATCTTGGCATCGGTCCTTTCCGGTTTACTACCACCAAAAAGAATTTAAGCCCTGTACTGGGATTGGAAGGCTATTCCTCCATCCTTTCACAGATGAAAGAGGCGAATATCGAAATCCCCGTAGTAGCGATTGGAGGAATCACTTATGAGGATATTCCTGCCATACTTCACACAGGAGTAAACGGGATAGCCCTGTCGGGAACCATTCTCGGAGCGGATAATCCGATAGAAGAAACACGTAGAATCCTGAATCATGCGTAAAGCAATGATGTACAATCAGTAATTTAATTTATAATATATATAGAATGGAAAAGTTAGTAATTGCGGGACGCGAATTTAACTCCCGTCTTTTCCTGGGAACAGGAAAATTCAATTCCAATGAAGTAATGGAACAAGCTATTCTGGCTTCAGGCACGGAAATGGTTACTGTTGCCATGAAACGAATCGACATGGACAACAAAGAGGATGACATGCTGAAACATATTATTCATCCGAATATTCAGCTATTGCCCAATACTTCCGGTGTACGTAATGCAGAGGAGGCTGTTTTTGCAGCACAACTGGCTCGCGAAGCCTTTGGAACAAACTGGCTGAAACTGGAAATTCACCCGGACCCACGCTATCTGCTCCCTGACTCTATCGAGACACTGAAAGCTACGGAAGAACTGGTAAAACTGGGTTTTATCGTGTTGCCTTATTGTCAGGCTGACCCTGTACTCTGCAAACGTCTGGAAGAAGCGGGCGCAGCTACCGTTATGCCGCTCGGTGCACCAATCGGTACCAATAAAGGATTGCAGACCAAAGAATTCCTGCAAATCATTATCGAACAGGCAGGTATCCCGGTAGTCGTAGATGCGGGTATCGGTGCACCCAGTCATGCTGCCGAAGCAATGGAACTGGGAGCTTCCGCTGTATTAGTTAATACCGCAATAGCCGTTGCCGGAAATCCGGTAGAAATGGCAAAAGCATTCAAAGCGGCTACAGAAGCCGGAAGACAGGCTTACGAAGCAGGATTAGGATTACAAGCCGTCGACTTCGTGGCAGAAGCAAGTTCACCTCTAACGGCTTTTCTTGATTAAAAACGAATAAACTATGGAACAAAAAATAAAATTCCCCCGCTCGCAGAAAGTCTATTTACCCGGTAAACTTTATCCGAATATCCGTGTAGCGATGCGGAAAGTGGAACAAGTGCCCAGTGTCAGCTTTGAAGGCGAAGAAAAGATAGTAACACCGAACCCGGGGATATATGTATATGATACCAGCGGACCGTTCAGCGATGCAGATATGAGCATTGATCTTAAAAAAGGACTGCCCCGTATGCGTGAAGAATGGATTGTAGGCCGTGGTGATGTGGAACAACTTCCCGAAATTACTTCGGAATACGGACAAATGAGAAGGGACGATAAAAGTCTCGATCACTTACGTTTCGAGCACATCGCTCTGCCCTATCGCGCTAAAAAAGGAGAAGCAATCACTCAAATGGCATACGCCAAAAGAGGGATTATCACCCCTGAAATGGAATATGTAGCAATCCGCGAGAACATGAATTGCGAGGAATTGGGAATTAAGACCCACATTACTCCAGAATTTGTCCGTCAGGAGATTGCAGAAGGACGTGCTGTATTACCGGCCAATATCAACCACCCGGAAGCTGAACCGATGATTATCGGACGCAACTTCCTTGTGAAAATCAATACGAATATCGGAAATTCGGCTACTACCTCAAGCATAGATGAAGAAGTGGAGAAAGCATTGTGGAGCTGCAAATGGGGTGGCGATACCTTGATGGATCTTTCCACAGGAGAAAATATCCATGAAACACGCGAATGGATTATCCGTAATTGTCCCGTACCCGTCGGCACGGTTCCTATTTATCAGGCACTTGAAAAGGTGAACGGCATAGTGGAAGACCTCACCTGGGAAATCTACCGGGATACATTGATTGAACAATGCGAACAAGGTGTAGATTACTTCACCATTCATGCAGGGATCCGCCGTCATAATGTTCATCTTGCCGATAAGCGGTTGTGCGGTATTGTCAGCCGTGGAGGAAGCATAATGAGTAAATGGTGTCTCGTACACGATCAGGAAAGTTTCTTATACGATCACTTTGATGATATTTGTGATATCCTAGCACAATATGATGTAGCCGTTTCTTTAGGCGACGGACTTCGTCCGGGTTCTATCTACGATGCGAACGATGAAGCGCAGTTCGCCGAACTGGATACCATGGGAGAATTAGTGCTTCGTGCCTGGGATAAGAATGTTCAGGCATTTATTGAAGGCCCCGGACACGTTCCGATGCATAAAATCAAAGAGAACATGGAACGTCAGATTGAAAAATGCCATGACGCCCCATTCTATACACTCGGCCCGTTGGTGACGGATATTGCTCCCGGATACGACCATATCACTTCTGCTATCGGTGCCGCACAAATCGGATGGCTGGGTACGGCTATGCTTTGTTATGTCACTCCGAAAGAACACCTTGCCTTACCCGACAAAGAGGATGTACGCGTAGGAGTCATTACCTACAAGATAGCCGCTCATGCCGCTGACCTGGCAAAAGGACACCCGGGTGCACAGGTACGAGACAACGCATTGAGTAAAGCTCGCTATGAGTTCCGCTGGAAAGATCAGTTCGACCTGTCTCTCGACCCGGAGCGGGCGCAGACCTATTTCCGTGCAGGACATCATATCGATGGAGAATATTGTACGATGTGCGGACCTAATTTCTGTGCAATGAGATTGTCACGCGATTTAAAGAAAAGCGCTAAAACCAACAAATAATGAGTGGGGAGAAACAGAAAGTCAGCCCACTGACCGAACCTGCCCTCCCCTCATTTCAATTTTCAATTTTTAATTCTCAATTTAATAAGAATGTTCTCCGACGAATTAGAAAAAATATCCTGGGAAGAGACGACAAAAGCCATCTATTCCAAAACAGATGCCGACGTACGCCGTGCATTGGGTAAAAAAGAGCATCTGGATGTCAACGACTTTATGGCGCTGATTTCACCTGCCGCCACTCCTTATCTGGAAGTGATGGCACGTCTTAGTCAGAAATATACGATGGAACGGTTCGGTAAGACTATCTCCATGTTCGTACCACTCTACCTGACTAATTCATGTACCAACTCCTGCGTCTATTGCGGTTTCCACATCAGCAATCCGATGAAGAGAACGATACTGACAGAGGAAGAGATTGTCAACGAATACAAAGCCATCAAACGACTGGCTCCTTTTGAAAATCTACTGCTCGTAACCGGTGAAAACCCTGCCGCAGCAGGTGTTCCCTACATTGCCCGGGCGCTGGATTTGGCAAAACCTTATTTCAGCAACCTGCAAATTGAAGTAATGCCCCTTAAAGCAGAAGAATATCAGGAACTGACTAATCATGGTCTGAATGGAGTGATCTGTTTTCAAGAGACTTACCATAAAGCAAATTACAAGACATATCATCCGAGAGGCATGAAGTCTAAATTCGAATGGCGTGTAGACGGCTTCGACCGTATGGGACAGGCAGGTGTACATAAGATTGGCATGGGTGTCCTGATCGGTCTAGAAGAATGGCGGACAGACGTAACGATGATGGCTTATCATCTGCGTTATCTGCAGAAGCATTATTGGAAAACAAAATACAGCGTAAATTTCCCGCGTATGCGTCCGTCTGAAAATGGCGGATTCCAACCGAATGTAGTCATGAACGACCGGGAACTGGCTCAACTTACATTCGCGATGCGAATCTTCGACCACGACGTAGACATCTCCTATTCCACCCGTGAAAGTGCAGAAATCCGAAATCACATGGCAACGCTCGGTGTTACAACCATGAGTGCGGAGAGTAAAACTGAACCGGGAGGATATTACAGTTATCCTCAAACCCTGGAACAATTTCACGTAAGTGATGAGCGAAAGGCGGTTGAAGTGGAACGTGACTTGAAGAAACTAGGTCGCGAACCAGTTTGGAAAGATTGGGATCAGTCTTTTGATCTCAAAAGATAGGCAGATGCGGTACGATAGACAAATCATACTTCCCGAAATCGGAGAAGAAGGTCAGAAGAAACTGCAGGAAGCCAAAGTGCTTATTGTAGGTGTGGGAGGGCTAGGCTCTCCCATCGCTCTCTACCTGGCAGGCGCCGGTGTGGGATGTCTCGGACTGGTAGATGACGATTTGGTAAGCATCACTAACCTGCAACGACAAGTTCTCTATTCCGAAAAAGAATTGGGTAAACCGAAAGCTATCTGTGCAGCGGAACGGCTCTCCGCTCTCAACAGCGAGATCAGAATACATCCCTACTCTACCCGGTTGACGAAAGAAAATGCTTATCATATCATTCAGGAATATGATATAGTAGTCGACGGCTGTGATAACTTTGCCACCCGCTACCTGATTAACGATATCTGCATTGAACAGAAAAAGCCATACGTATATGGTGCTATCTGCGGCTTTGAAGGACAGGTTTCTGTATTCAACTATGGAAACCAGAAAAAGAACTACCGGGATCTTTATCCTGATGAAGAAGAAATGCAACGAATGCCTCCTCCGCCCAAAGGTGTGATGGGAGTTACTCCTGCTATTGTAGGAAGCGTTGAAGCTACGGAAGTGCTGAAAATAATCTGTGATTTTGGAGATGTTTTAGCCGGCGAACTATGGACAATCGACCTGCGGACATGGCAATCTAACAAATTTTCACTATAAAGGTTGGTTTCTGACATAGTTAATTAGTAACTTTGCTAAGCAATCCAATTTTAACAAAAGAAATGAAACTAATTGTAGTTACCACCCCTACCTTCTTCGTCGAAGAAGATAAGATTATTACCGCTCTTTTCGAAGAGGGGCTGGATGTCCTACATCTTAGGAAGCCGGAAACTCCGGCTATGTATTCGGAACGGCTATTGACACTTATTCCGGATAAATATCACCGCCGTATCGTCACGCATGAACATTTCTATTTGAAAGAAGAATTTAATCTGATGGGGATCCACCTGAATGCACGTAATCCCAAAGAGCCGCATGATTATTATGGTCACATCAGCTGTTCGTGCCATTCAGTGGAGGAGGTAAAAAACAGAAAGCATTTTTACGACTATGTTTTTATGAGTCCTATTTATGATAGTATCTCTAAAGTGAATTACTATACAACATATACTGCCGAAGAATTGCGTGAAGCACAAAGAGCCAAAATTATCGATTCGAAAGTGATGGCATTGGGAGGTATCAATGAAGATAATTTGCTGGAGATTAAAGATTTCGGTTTCGGAGGAGCTGTCGTATTAGGAGATCTTTGGAACAAATTCGACGCCTGTCAGGATCAGAACTATTTAGCCGTAATCGAGCACTTTAAAAAGTTGAAAAAGCTATCAGATTAATAAAAAGCCGATAGTAAACTGACTGTACATTCCTATTGTATATCCAATAAAGGAAATGACTTTCTCAATCATAAAATAAAAAAGCCGCTGCGAATTGTCTTCTGCAACGGCTTTCTGTATTTTCAGTGTTTTCTTATCAGAACTTATATCCCACGATAATAGAGAAGTTCATGTTTTTAGGATTACCAACTTTTTCCACATCAACCAGACCAAATTGACTATCCAAGCCTGCAATGATTCTACCAAATTCCAATGCAACTCCTACACCAAGACCTGCATCAAAACGCTTCAAAGCATCATCACCAAAAGTGTCGACTTTACGTTCTGTGTCATTACCTAAGTCAAACTTTGTTTTACCGGCAATACCACAAGCAAAATAAGGACCTGCATTCACCACCAGATTAGTATTATCTGCTACATTGAAACGTGCAGCAGCCATTACTGGCAATTCCAAATACATTGCATTAATGCTATTGCCATCTTTCTTTGCACCTTTACTAGTTAAGAATAATGAAGGTTGCAGTGACCATGTATCAGTAAAAGCATATTCAAAACCTCCACCAAGTTTGAATCCAACCTTTGCATTCAGATCAAGATCACCGGTGTAATTACTAAAGTTCATACCTACTTTGGCATTCCAACCTGTAATTTGAGAGAAACCTGCCACTGAAATCAGTGCAAATAAAACAAACAAAACACTCTTCTTCATAATTTTAAAGTTTTAAATTAATACTAAAGGTTTCTATTGACCTCATTGTTTAACAATACAAATGTATAATTGTAATTTGTATTAAACAACTTTTTCGTTAACAAGTGCGCAATTTATAGAGATTATACATAAAAAAAGGGAATTCCCTATTTTTGAGAACTCCCTTTCCTAATTTGTTGATTTGTTTTCTTCTTATTAGAATGCGTAATGGAAACCAATTGAAAGATCTTCACTAGTAAGTTCAAGACCAAAAGAATCTCCAAGCGTATTTATATTTCTACGATATCCCAGGAAACCATACTTGGCAATGAAAGAGAAGTGATCGTTCAATTTAACAGCAATCCCCGGTCTAAGTCCCACTTGTCCGGCTTTAGTAGTGTCTCCGTCTTTAACCTTCACGAAGCCGAGAGCAGCAGTTCCGTCCAGAAACAGGCGAACCGCACCGGTTTCACAGTAAGACCAACGAATGTATGGAGCAACAATTACTGAATTCTTTGTTAGTCCACCATTATAATTATGTGAATAATCCAATTCAGCACCCAATGCCCATGTTTCATTAAAGTTGTATCCAACTTCCGGAGCAACTTTAAAAGAAGTAGTGTTGCCTGTGCTGTTACGCCAAACGTTCAAAGATCCGCCTACGTAAATGTCTTGTGCTTTTACAGCGATAGTTGCTAACATTACAACTACCAATAATAAACCCTTTTTCATTTTCTTTGTTTTTTTAAATTAAACGTTAGACCCCAATTCGGTCGATTTCTGGGGTGCAAATGTAAAGCTGTTTTTATGATTAAACAAACATTTAGTTAGTTTTTTATAATAAATACCAAATAAATATTGGATGGTAAACGGACATCAGTACCCAACAGGCATAAAATAAAATAGACTGCAAATACTTTCACAAGTATTTACAGTCTATTTATCAGATAGTTAAGTACCTAACCAGCGTATTTGACTATCCTTCTATTGCTGCCTGCGCCGCCGCCAATCTGGCAATCGGCACTCTGAATGGAGAACAACTAACGTAGTTCAAACCTACCCGGTGACAGAATTTCACTGAAGAAGGCTCACCACCATGTTCACCACAAATACCACATTTCAGATCCGGACGGATAGCACGGCCCTTTTCTGTAGCCATACGTACCAACTGTCCCACACCATTCTGATCGAGAACCTGGAACGGGTCTACTTTCAAAATCTTCTTTTCCAGATAAACAGGAAGGAAAGAAGCTATATCATCACGAGAATAACCGAAGGTCATCTGCGTTAAGTCATTTGTACCGAATGAGAAGAACTCGGCAGAAGAAGCGATACGGTCGGCAGTCAAAGCGGCACGCGGAATTTCAATCATTGTACCCACTTTGAAGTCAATGCTATCTCCTACTTCCTCAAACAACTTCTTAGCTTCCGCACGGATTACATTTTCCTGCTCCTTGAATTCATACAAGATACCAGTTAATGGAACCATGATTTCCGGATGAGTTTCCACTCCTTCTTTCTTCAATTCGAGTGCAGCACCCAAGATGGCACGTGTCTGCATCTGTGTAATTTCAGGATAAGTATTTCCCAGACGGCAACCACGGTGACCCAACATCGGGTTATGCTCACACAATGATTCTACACGTTGCTGGATATATTGCAGGCTCACACCCATAGTATCTGCCATTTCCTGCTGTCCCTTCAAATCGTGAGGAACGAACTCATGCAAAGGAGGATCGAGCAAACGAACCGTTACCGGACAACCAGCCATTGCTTTAAAGATACCCTTAAAGTCTTCTTGTTGATATGGAAGAATCTTAGCCAATGCTTTACGACGTCCTTCCGCATTTTCCGCCAGAATCATTTCACGCATTGCCTTGATCTTTTCACCTTCGAAGAACATGTGTTCCGTACGGCAAAGCCCAATACCTACTGCACCGAAGTTACGAGCCACTTCCGCATCATGAGGAGTATCTGCATTCGTACGTACCTGCAGACGAGTATACTTATCAGCCAGCGTCATTAATTCAGCAAAGTCACCGGAAAGTTCTGCAGCCTGTGTTTCTACCTTACCATTATAAACTACACCTGTACTTCCGTTCAGAGAGATATAATCGCCTTCTTTCAACACAACACCGTCAATTTCTACGGTACGGTTTTTATAATCGATATTCAATGCACCTGCACCTGATACACAACATTTACCCATACCACGAGCCACAACAGCAGCATGAGAAGTCATACCGCCACGAGCCGTAAGAATACCTTCGGCAACTGCCATACCGGCCAAGTCTTCCGGAGAAGTTTCGATACGAACCATTACCACACGTTTACCGGCAGCATGCCATTCAGCAGCGTCGTCAGCAAAGAACACCACCTGACCGGTTGCAGCACCCGGAGAAGCCGGAAGACCACGAGTCAACACTTTGGCTTTCTTCAAAGCATCCTTATCGAATACAGGGTGAAGCAATTCATCGAGTTTATTCGGTTCCACGCGCATCAAAGCAGTCTTTTCGTCAATCATGCCCTGACGGAGCAAATCCATAGCGATCTTCACCATAGCAGCACCTGTACGCTTACCGTTACGTGTCTGAAGGAACCAGAGTTTACCTTCTTGTACGGTGAACTCCATGTCCTGCATATCTTTATAATGATTTTCCAGTTTAGTCTGGAGAGCATCTAATTCTTTATAGATTTCCGGCATTGCCTCTTCCATGGAAGGGAACTTCGCTGTGCGAACATCTTCGGTCACACCAGCCAATACAGCCCAACGTTGAGAACCAATCTTGGTGATCTGTTGCGGAGTACGGATACCGGCCACTACGTCTTCACCTTGTGCGTTAATCAGATATTCACCATTGAAAAGGTCTTCACCCGTACCGGCATCACGTGAGAAACAAACACCAGTAGCCGAAGTTTCACCCATATTACCGAACACCATAGCCTGTACATTGACAGCTGTACCCCATTCATCAGGTATACTTTCCATCTTACGGTAAAGGATAGCGCGTTCATTCATCCATGAATCAAATACGGCACATATAGCTCCCCAAAGTTGTTCGTATGCACCAGTCGGGAAATCTTTTCCGGTCTGTTCCTTTACGGCAGCCTTAAATTTCTTTACGAGTTCCTGCAAGTCTTCCACTTTCAACTCGTTATCCAGTTCTACCCCTTTCGCTTTCTTCACCTCTTCAATGATTGCTTCGAACGGGTCGATATCATCTTTATTGGTAGGCTTCATGCCCAATACTACGTCACCGTACATCTGCACAAAACGACGATAAGAGTCCCATGCAAAGCGTGCATTACCTGTCTTACGGATAATACCTTCTACCACTTCGTCATTCAATCCCAAGTTCAGAATCGTATCCATCATACCCGGCATAGATGCGCGCGCACCGGAACGTACAGACACCAACAAAGGATTTTCAACGTCACCGAATTTAGATTTCATCAACGTTTCCACGTGAGTGATCGCTTTTACCACTTCATCTTTCAGTAGCTCAACCACTTTATCACGTCCTAACGTATTGTATTCCGTACAAACATCTGTAGTTATTGTGAATCCGGGAGGGACAGGAATTCCGATTAAATTCATTTCTGCAAGGTTGGCTCCCTTACCACCGAGCAAATTCTTCATGTCAGCCTTTCCTTCTGCCTGACCATTACCAAAGGTATAAACTCTTTTTTTATCCATAATATTGTGTTTAAAGTTACATTATGATTTTTTTCTGTTCGCAAATCTAAGGATATTTCGCAAACTTGAAAACTTTTTGCGAAAAAACTTTCTATCAAAATGCAATTTCGACATTACAATCCGGAATATTTCTGTATACCCGAATTTTTTCCAAAAAAAATACCTACTTTTGCAAAGTAATTATTAGACTGGTGTAAAAGTGGCAAGAAAGAAAAAAGAGCTTCCCTTATTGGAGAAGGTAACAATCATGGATGTGGCTGCCGAAGGAAAAGCCATCGCAAAAGTAAACGACCTGGTGATTTTTGTTCCCTATGTAGTGCCGGGTGATGTCGTAGACCTGCAAATCAAGCGTAAAAAGAATAAATATGCCGAAGCTGAAGCGGTGAAGTTTCACGAGCTGTCGCCCAATCGCGCTGTTCCTTTCTGCCAACACTATGGCGTATGCGGTGGCTGCAAGTGGCAAGTGCTCCCCTATTCGGAGCAGATCAGATATAAGCAAAAGCAAGTGGAAGATAATTTGAGACGTATCGGGAAAATCGAACTTCCCGAAATTTCTCCGATTCTCGGTTCTGACAAGACGGAATTCTACAGGAACAAACTGGAATTCACCTTCTCAAATAAACGCTGGTTGACAAACGAAGAAGTTCGTCAGGATGTGAAGTATGACCAGATGAATGCGGTGGGTTTCCACATTCCGGGAGCCTTTGACAAGGTGCTGGCTATTGAGAAATGCTGGTTACAGGATGATATATCCAACCGTATCCGCAACGCTGTACGTGACTACGCTTACGAACACGATTACTCTTTCATCAATCTGCGCACACAGGAAGGTATGCTGCGGAATATGATTGTACGCACCTCTTCAACTGGCGAACTGATGGTAATCGTCATTTGCAAGATTACGGAAGATCACGAAATGGAACTGTTCAAGCAGTTACTCCAATTCGTAGCGGACTCTTTCCCAGAAATCACTTCTCTTCTATACATTATTAATAATAAGTGCAATGACACAATCAATGATTTGGATGTGCATGTATTTAAAGGGAAAGATCACATCTTTGAAGAAATGGAGGGACTGCGTTTCAAAGTAGGACCGAAATCATTCTATCAGACCAACTCGGAACAGGCTTATAATTTATATAAAGTGGCCCGTGAATTTGCCGGATTAACAGGCAACGAACTGGTATATGACCTCTATACAGGAACGGGAACAATCGCCAACTTCGTATCACGCCAGGCTCGCCAGGTAATCGGTATCGAATATGTGCCGGAAGCTATCGAAGACGCAAAGGTAAATGCAGAAATCAATGATATCAAGAATGCATTGTTTTATGCCGGTGATATGAAGGATATACTGACGCAGGATTTCATCAATCAGCATGGACGCCCGGATGTAATCATTACTGATCCTCCTCGTGCCGGTATGCACCAGGATGTAGTTGATGTCATCTTGTTTGCCGAACCGAAACGGATTGTGTATGTAAGTTGTAATCCTGCTACTCAAGCACGGGATTTGCAATTACTCGATGAGAAATACAAGGTGAAAGCCATTCAACCGGTAGATATGTTCCCTCACACCCACCACGTAGAAAATGTGGTGTTGCTGGAACTTCGATAATCCGTGATGATAATAGAATTTCAAAAGAAAAAAGAAATGGGAAAAAGACCTAGAAGAACTCCTGCTGAAAAAGCACGTGCTCAATATACCAATTATGCAGTGAAAGAACCCATGGAACTAATGGAGTTCCTGGCTACCAAGATGCCGGACGCAAGTCGTACGAAATTAAAATCGTTGTTAAGCAAACGGGTTGTATTTGTTGATAATGTGATAACCACACAATTCAACTTTCCTCTTGAAGCGGGCATGAAAGTGCAAATCAGCAAACAAAAGGGAAAAAAAGAATTTAATAACAGACTGCTGAAAATCGTATATGAGGATGCCTATATCATTGTTGTCGAGAAGATGCAGGGACTTTTATCAGTCAATACAGAAAGACAGAAAGAGCGCACAGCCTATACAATACTTAACGAATACGTGCAACGTTCCGGACGTCAATTCCGTGTGTTTATCGTTCATCGCCTGGACAGGGACACTTCCGGCCTGATGATGTTTGCTAAAGACGAAAAAACACAGCGGACACTACGTGATAACTGGCACGATATCGTGACTGACCGTCGATATGTAGCTGTGGTGGAGGGAAGTATGGAAAAAGATTATGATACAGTCGTTTCCTGGCTGACTGATAAAACGCTTTATGTAAGTTCCAGTGAATATGATGACGGTGGATCAAAATCTATTACCCACTATAAGACCATCAAACGTGCCAACGGATATTCTCTGTTGGAACTCGATTTGGAAACCGGCCGAAAGAATCAGATTCGTGTACACATGCAAGATTTAGGACATCCTATTATCGGTGATGGAAGATATGGAAGAGAAGATGCTCCCAACCCTATCGGACGACTGGCACTCCATGCTTTCAAACTTTGTTTCTATCATCCGGTAACGGGAGATTTGATGGAGTTCGAGACACCTTATCCGGCGGAGTTTAAGAAGTTGTTTCTGAAAAAATAAATTCCTATATTCAAAAATAAAGCCAGAATCATAATCGACTCTGGCTTTATTTTTAATCTTCATTATTATTTTATTGACGCCTCATATAAAATGGCTGTCCATCTATTCTATCTCTAAAATCCTGCCAATTATTATACCATGTTCCACTAAATGTCCTGCCGGTAGCTTCTGCACCCCAAATATAGGCATAAGTGCGGTCACCGTAGAAAAATAATTCCATTGAATTATATCCTCCATCAATCCATCTCCACTCAAAAACCAGATAATTTGGATCACCAGCAGAACCAATCGTTCCTTGATTTCTCGCATTAAATGTCATGAGCGTACCTCTTCCCCAGGTATATGCCCCGAAATCAATTTCTTCATTAGTATACCACTCGCCAGGCAGATTAAATTCTGTCTCTTCTTCACTCTCACACGAAGTAAAGCCAACCAATAAAGTCAGCATCATCAAGATACCTGCATATCTCTTTATCATTTTCATAATTCTCTAGTTTATTGCGTTTATTAATACAAAATTAGCATTTTATATTTACTATACATCACAAGCCACAAGTTTTTTGTACCTTTGCAAAGATAATATTAAATTTTCCACATGAAACTTCTTTGGCTTGATTTAAATAGTTCGTACGCTCATTCTTCGCTGGCATTGCCAGCCTTACATGCCCAGATAGCAAATAATACAGACATTGAATGGTGTACGGTCTCCGCCACTATCAATGAAAATACCGGTAGTGTCGTCAATCAAATCTACCGCCATCAACCGGATATCATTGCAGCTACCAACTGGCTATTTAATCACGAGCAACTCCTGCACATCGTTTCACGCGCAAAAGCGTTACTACCTCACTGCTGTGTTATACTCGGAGGTCCCGAGTTTTTAGGAGATGGCGAAGAAGTATTTCCTTTATGGTTAAAAGTGTGGAATCAGCCAAGAAAAGAATGGAAATCAATCACAGGACTCTGCTATCTGGATGAATCGGAAGCATACCATGACAACGGGCTCGCCCGTGTCATGAACTTTTCCGAATTAGTTCCTCCTGAAGAGAGCCGTTTCTTCAATTGGAGCAAACCCTTTGTGCAATTAGAAACTACCCGCGGATGTTTTAACACCTGTGCCTTTTGTGTCAGTGGAGGTGAAAAACCGGTTCGCACCCTATCTCTTGAAGCAACCCGGAAACGTCTTGACGTGATACACCAACACGGAATCAAGAATGTACGGGTACTGGACCGCACTTTCAATTACAACAACAAACGGGCAAAAGAATTACTAAATCTATTCCGCGAATACCCGGATATCTGTTTTCATCTGGAAATTCATCCTGCACTCCTTTCCGATGAACTCAAACAGGAATTAGCCACCCTTCCTAAAAGACTGCTACACCTGGAAGCCGGAATCCAAAGCCTTCGGGAAAACGTGCTTGAACAAAGCCGGAGAATAGGCAAACTCTCCGATGCTTTGACCGGACTCAAGTATCTATGTTCCCTTGAAAACATGGAAACTCATGCCGACTTAATAGCAGGACTCCCACTCTACCATCTATCAGAAATTTTCGATGATGTCCGTACTTTAGCAGAGTATGGCACAGGAGAAATCCAACTGGAATCCCTCAAATTACTTCCGGGCACCGAAATGAAAAGAAGAGCGGACGAATTAGGCATACAGTACTCTCCACTCCCTCCATACGAAGTTCTTCAAACTCGTGAAATCACCGTAGATGAATTACAGACAGCACATTATCTGTCCCGCCTGTTAGACGGTTTCTACAATACCCCAACTTGGCGAAGCATCACACGGATACTCATTCTCGAAAACCCTCATTTTATACATGAGTTACTCGATCATTTAGTTCAAACAGATGTGATTGACACCCCTCTTAGCCTGGAAAAAAGAGGATTAATCCTCTATGACTTCTGCAAGAATCATTATCCCGACTACCTGACACAAGTCAGCATTGCATGGATAGAAGCGGGTATGTCATTAAAAAAAGCTCCGGCAGAAAAAGTAAGAACCAAAAGACAGCTACCACCTGAAAGCTGGGAAATAGAATACGGAGCATATCGCGAGAATCTACGATTATGTTTCCTTCCCACCGATGAAGAAGGACATGGTTACTGGTTTGGTTTTGAGTCGGAGATTCAGAAGATACAACCGGTTTTCAAGGCTAAAAAACTATCATAAATAAAAGAAAAGTATTCTCATATTATGTGAAATTATTATTAGTCGCTAATCGTTTAGAGCAGCATTTCCTGTTTTCCACCGTCCATACAATAAACTTTACTAGCACAGTGTATGGACATTCGAAAATATCAATTCAATATTTTTTGCCTATTATTGTTCCCCTTATCCGCAACAGGACAAGAATGGAACAAACAGGATTCATTGAGACTTCAGCAAATGCTGGAATCCGATCAGGAGATCAAGATAAATAGAAAGTTTATCGAAAAAGTAGAGCAAAACATGTACTCTCGAAAACCATTTGTAGATTTTGATCCCACACTACCGACTTTAAAATCTTCCATGATTTTTTCGAAACCTTCCATTCGCACTTATCAGACATTCCTAAAACCGGGTTCCACCTTTTTACCCACTTACTCCTGGTTAAGAATAAACAAGAATCTTGTGCTGCACAGTAAAAGTAATTTTGCAGAAAATTCCAGTTGCTTTCATATCCAAAGCCAAATAGAATATAATTTATCTCCCAAATGGTCTCTCAACATATATGGCGTACAAAACCTTGATACCCGAAAACACCGGGGCCTCCCTTCCGAAGTGGAACCCACCCAATTGGGTAGTAATGTTGTTCTCAAAATAAATAAAAACTGGAAAATAAAAACAGGGGTACAATACCAATACAATGTCCTCCGCAAAAGATGGGAATGGATACCTCAAATTAGTGTTTCATACGAATGGTAACCCGTGCCGACAATCAGGAATCGAAAAGTTTTAGAAAACAAGAAAGCATATTTTCCATTTATTCTCGTACCTTTGTCATACGATTAAATATGCTATCATAATGAAGAACTTTATCAAGGGATTCCGGTTTACCCCCTCTAATTATCCGGCAGAAGTAGAAGCAAAAATACAGAAATACAGAAAGCAAGGTTATAAACTTCCACCGCGCAAAGTACTCCGTACTCCCGAGCAACTGGAAGGTATCCGGGAAAGTGCCAAGATCAATACTGCACTGCTGGACTATATTTCAGAGAATATCCGGGAAGGCATGTCCACCGAAGAAATTGATGTGCTAGTGTATGATTTCACCACCAGTCACGGTGCCATCCCTGCCCCACTCAACTACGAAGGATTTCCCAAAAGTGTTTGCACCAGCATCAACGATGTAGTGTGTCACGGAATACCCAATAAAAATGAGATTCTGAAAAGCGGAGATATTATCAATGTAGATGTTTCCACCATTTACAAAGGATATTTTTCCGATGCATCCCGTATGTTTATGATTGGAGACGTCAACCTTGATATGCAAAAGTTAGTACAGGTAACCAAAGAATGTATGGAAATAGGAATTGCTGCCGCACAACCCTGGAAACAGCTGGGTGATGTAGGCGCCGCCATCCAGGAACATGCAGAAAAGAACGGATTCAGCGTAGTCCGTGATCTCTGCGGACATGGCGTAGGGATGCAATTCCATGAGGAACCGGACGTAGAACATTTCGGACGCCGGGGCACAGGCATGATGATCGTGCCGGGCATGACCTTCACCATCGAACCCATGATTAATATGGGAACCTACGAAGTGTTTGTAGACGATGCCGACGGATGGACCGTCTGCACCGACGACGGACTGCCTTCCGCCCAATGGGAAAATATGATTCTGATTACTGAAACCGGAAACGAAATTCTGACATATTAATGGAACTGATTCTACTTATTGTTATTGCCGTGTTAATGATAGTCCTACTTGTATTATCACTAACCAAAGGCAACAATCAAACTCAAGCAGAACAATTACAAATAGCCTTGCGTCAGCAAATGCAGGAAAACCGGGAAGAACTGAACCGCAGCATCCGGGAACTTCGCATGGAAATGACGCAAACGCTGAACCAGAATATGCAACAGCTCCAAGATGTTCTGCACAAGAATATGATGACTACCGGAGAACTGCAACGACAGAAATTCGACATGATGGCCCGCCAGCAGGAAGCATTACTGAAATCCACCGAGAAACGACTGGATGACATGCGCCTGATGGTGGAAGAAAAGCTCCAGAAAACCCTGAATGAACGTATCGGTCAATCATTCGAAATCGTCCGTTCGCAACTTGAGAACGTGCAAAAAGGACTGGGAGAAATGAAATCTCTTGCTCAAGATGTCGGCGGACTAAAAAAGGTATTGAGCAACGTAAAGATGAGAGGAACGTTCGGCGAAGTCCAACTGGGTGCACTCTTAGAACAAATGATGAGCCCCGAACAGTACGACGCCAATGTCAAAACCAAAAAGAGCGGAACCGAATTTGTAGAATTTGCCATCAAACTTCCGGGAAAAGATGACGCCAACAGCACCGTCTACCTCCCCATCGACGCCAAATTTCCGAAAGATGTATACGAACAATATTACGATGCATTCGAAGCGGGAGACGCAGCATTGATGGAATCGTCCGGCAAACAATTGGAAAATACAATCAAAAAGATGGCAAAAGACATTCATGATAAGTATGTGGACCCGCCTTTTACCACAGATTTTGCCATCATGTTCCTCCCGTTTGAAAGCATATATGCCGAAGTAATCCGACGCACCAGTCTCATCGAAACACTCCAAAAGGAGTATAAGATTGTAGTTACAGGTCCGACAACATTAGGCGCCATCCTCAACAGTCTTCAGATGGGATTCCGCACGCTTGCTATCCAAAAACGTACCGGAGAAGTCTGGACCGTATTGGGAGCTGTCAAAACAGAATTCAGTAAATTCGGAGGATTACTTGAAAAAGTACAAAAGAACCTGCAAAGCGCCGGTGACCAACTCGAAGAAGTCATGGGAAAACGAACACGTGCCATCGAACGCAAACTGCGGCAAGTGGAACAGTTGCCACACGAAGAAAGCCAAAAGATTCTACCGATCGACGGAATGGAAGACGAATTTGTAGACGAACCATAATTTTCACCACAGATTACACAGATTAACACAGATTTTAATATAAATGGGTTATTAACCAAGAAAATGCGTCAAAACCCTTAAAAGCCTATTTTTTAGATGCGTCTAAAAAATAACAGATTGACAGGTCAATTTACTTTTGAAACACCCTCTTACTTTATGAAGAAAAATCTGTGTTAATCTGTGTAATCTGTGGTGAATGAACTCCGTTTTGTATTAATCTGTGGTGATTTTTTCAGTCAGTATAACTCCGCAAAGCCAAATTCTTCACCCAAAGAACGAAGATACCCGTCAGAATCAGATTCAATACCAGAGTAAGCACTGAAATAACCAATGCCGGACCACCCAAGTTATATCCCAATGCAATGAAAATGATTCCGGCCCCTACCTCACCACGGGTAAACATACCGATGGAAAGAGCCAGTCGCTCACTTAATTTCCGGTCACGATAGAAGAACATCGGACAAAGTTTTCCTATATTCGACAATAAAGAGACAATCACCACATGAAACATAATCATTCCCCACGACATCATCTCCTGTGATCCCGTTACAGAATAAGAACCTGCATGAGTCTCCGCAAAGTTCACTCCGATAAAATGCGGCATACTCATTCCCACCAGAAACATGAAGAAAAATGAAATCCCGGTAGACACCTTTCGTTCCACAGGTGTGTCATGTTCCTTATGTTTCATAATCATACCCAGAACAAATGCCGGCAACAGGACTTCAATATGAATACTTCCCTCGTCCCCATACAATTCTTTACTCCCCAGATACAGTATTTGAGTAGCCAGAAATATAATCACTGAATAAAAGAGGATAGCCTTCCAATCCTGACGCCAATCATACTTATTCAATCTTTGCCAGCCGATCGACAATAACAAGAACACAATCACCACCACAATAATCAACTGCCAGCGCAGCCCGATCATCATAATCTGAAGAGGAATCATTAAAAGAATCGTATCCAAGTCATCGAAAATTGCCAATACCTGTATTTTCTTATAAATCCAACTGGACTTCAGTCCGATAGCCGCCAACATCGTAAACAGAATACCGGCTGATGTAGGTGCAGCAAAACGGCTTAACAATAAATTCTCCTTCCATGCTTCCCAACTATTCCAAAACTCGGGCGGAAGCAAAATAAACACATAATAAATAGCAATCATAAACCATGGTAAAGCAGCCGTAGCCATAGCTATAAAATAATCTTGAGCGTAACTTTTCCACCGTGTTTTATCAAGGACGAACTCACGGCCTACATTAATCATTATAAAACTAAGACATACATAGAGTAGTACATTCGATATGGATTTAACAGCTCCATACCCATCTCCTGCCATCATCGGCAGGAATTGCGAAACCACGAGCCCCAACATCAGGAAGCCCGAAAAAGACAGAACTTTTCTCATATTTATAGTTGTTTGTTGCTAAAAAGTAATTGCCAAGGAAAGCTCTGCAGACAGAAGGCAATCACCTGGTGTATTAAAAACTAACCGCAAGTCAATTTGTTCAGAACAGATCTCTGAAAAATTGCTTGCGGCAGTATTTTTAATCCAGCTTCAGTACGGCGAGGAAGGCTTTTTGCGGCACTTCCACGTTACCGATTTGTTTCATTCGTTTTTTACCTTTTTTCTGCTTTTCAAGCAGTTTACGTTTACGGCTCACGTCACCACCATAACACTTCGCTGTCACATCCTTACGAACAGCCTTAATCGTTTCACGGGAAATAATCTTAGCCCCGATAGCTGCCTGAATGGCAATATCAAACTGCTGGCGCGGAATAAGCTCTTTCAGCTTCTCACACATCCGGCGTCCCATATCGTAAGCATTGTCAATATGTGTCAAAGTAGAAAGTGCATCCACAGGCTCACCGTTCAACAAAATATCCAGCTTCACCAGCTTCGAAGTACGGAAACCATTCGGATGATAATCAAACGACGCATACCCTTTAGAAATACTCTTCAACTTATCATAAAAGTCAATCACAATTTCTCCCAAAGGCATATTGTAATAGATTTCCACCCGGTTACCGGAGATATATTCCTGTTTAATCAATTCACCGCGTTTACCCAGACAAAGCGTCATAATCGAACCGATATAATCGGTAGTGGTAATAATAGACGCCTTGATATACGGTTCTTCGATATGGTCAATCATCGTCGGGTCGGGCATACCACCGGGGTTGTGCACCTCCTTCATATTGCCCTGCTTATCATATATATGGTAGGACACGTTCGGTACCGTAGTAATCACATTCATATCAAACTCACGATCCAGGCGCTCCTGCACAATCTCCATGTGGAGCAATCCGAGGAAACCACAACGGAAACCAAAACCCAAAGCCAATGAAGACTCCGGCTGGAAAGTCAACGACGCATCATTCAGCTGCAACTTTTCCAAAGACGCGCGAAGATCTTCAAAATCTTCCGCCTCAATCGGGTACACTCCGGCAAACACCATCGGCTTCACCTCCTCAAACCCGGCAATAGCCTTGTCACACGGACGGGCAATATGTGTAATGGTATCTCCCACCTTCACCTCTTTGGAAGTTTTGATACCGGAAATTATATATCCTACATCCCCCGTACGAAGTTCGTTACGAGGCACCATATCCATTTTCAACACCCCTATTTCATCGGCATCATACTCTTTTCCCGTATTGAAGAACTTCACCTTGTCGCCCTTGCGAATCGTGCCGTTTTCAATCTTGAAATAAGCTATAATTCCACGGAAAGAGTTGAATACAGAGTCGAAAATCAAAGCCTGCAACGGCGCCTCTTCATTCCCTTCGGGATGAGGAATACGTTCAATCACAGCAGCCAGTATCTCTTCCACTCCCATACCCGTTTTACCGGATGCACGGATTACCTCCTCGCGCTTGCAACCCAACAGTTCAACGATTTCGTCCTCCACTTCTTCGGGATTGGCGCTCGCCATATCGCATTTATTGATAACCGGAATAATCTCAAGGTCGTGTTCAATGGCCATATACAGATTCGAGATCGTCTGCGCCTGCACTCCCTGCGAAGCATCGACAATCAGCAATGCCCCTTCACATGCAGCGATAGAACGTGACACCTCATACGAAAAGTCCACGTGTCCCGGAGTATCAATCAGGTTAAGGACATACTTCTCCCCCTGATAAGTATATTCCATCTGGATCGCATGGCTCTTGATAGTGATCCCTCTTTCTTTTTCCAGATCCATATTATCAAGCATCTGCCCTGAAGTCACCTGAATGGTGTTAGTAAACTCCAACAGACGGTCGGCCAACGTTGACTTACCGTGGTCAATATGAGCAATAATGCAAAAGTTGCGAATATTCTTCATTCTGAATTCTTATTATTTTATCTTTTTGGTGTGCAAAGATACGTAAATGGCGGAATAAAAAAAAATGCGTTGATAACATTATGATCATGTACCAACGCATTTTTTTATTGCTTAAGTGAGTTACTCGCTTAGATCAATTTGATGAAGAGTTCACCTTCAACTTCTTCCACAGAGACTTTGTCTTCTCTCAATAACCAGCCAAGGCCGAGAAACAGATCTTTGTCAACCAATTTAGTTGCTTTTTTAAGCTGCTTGGCAGTCATTCCTTCTGTTTCGTTCAGTGCATTCCAGATAGTACCTGCAATTACACCAGCTTTTTCTTTCAACATTTGCTTTGCAATTTTAGTTAGACATGCTTAAAATCATCCGGTCAAAAAGACTTTCAGATTTTATTTCGGGGACAAAGATAGTTATTTTTATGTTATATAACACTTTATTGAGCACTTTTTTATCGTTTTTGTAATAAAAAAGCATTTTTTCTTTCATTTAGGATGCTTTTCGAGATATTCAGACCAAATTCTTGCCGCTTCTTCCACCATTTTTGCACAGGGACGCTTGCTATAATATTGAGCAGTACGCTCTTCCGGAATCGTTGAAACGGGATCTTTTTTCTTTAATCCCAACAATTCGCCACAAATCAGCGAGCCGTTACGCTTCTTAAATTCAGCCGCCAGTTCTTGCACCACCGCATAATTGGCAGCTTTTCCTTCCCGGTCTGTCGCTTCCGTAGCGCCGGTTTCCAGGCCCGCCACCAAAAACATGCCGCAGGCAGCTCCACACGTTTCACGCATTCGTCCTATCCCCCCGCCAAAGGAAGCACCCATACGCAACGCCTGTTCCTGTGTAAATCCATACATATCCGCAAAGGCCGCTACTACCGACTGTGAACAGTTGTATCCGCTCTTAAAAAGCTCCACTGCTTTCTGTATTCTATCTTCCATAAACTATTTTGCATTTTTATTTCGCACAAAAATATAAAAAAGTATCTTTGCATCAGATAGGGCGTAAAGATTAAAATCAAAAAAAGAAAATATGAACAAAACTATTTCATATAAAGAATCGACAGCCATTGCCATCCAAGCTATGATAAGCGCAGCCAGAAAGGATGAATATGCTGACAGGAAAAGAAAAAGTGGTTTTCCCCAAAACAGAAAGAAACGTGATGTCACTCTCAAAGATGTACGTGAATGGAACAAGAGAAGAAATTATAAAGAGGATGCAGGAATTGCCGTCAATGCAATGATGGCGTCAGCTATCAACGACCCCTATGTGGACCTGAATCCACCCTCCAAATTCTAAGAGATAAAACAATGGCTACAACATTCGATATTCAACTCCCTCATTACTCGCGTGGATTTCATTTAATCACGCGTGATATCATTTCACAACTACCAGCACTTCCCGAAAGTGGCCTGCTGGTAATCTTTATCAAACACACCTCTGCCGGACTAACTATCAACGAAAATGCAGACCCGGACGTACGGCATGACTTCCAGACATTCTTTAATAAACTGGTTCCCGACGGTGCCCCCTATTTCATCCATACCCTCGAAGGCCCCGACGATATGAGCGCCCATATAAAAACCTCCCTGATAGGAAGCTCGGTCACTATCCCCATCAAGAATCACCGCCTGAACCTGGGAACATGGCAAGGTGTCTACCTCTGCGAATTTCGCGACGGAGGAGACACCCGTAAATTGAGTATTACTATCCTATAATATTTCCAACGCCATCGGACAATGATCGGAATGTACGGCCTCATTCAGGATATACGCACGTTTCAACAGCGGGCGTACCGGCTCACTAACCATGCAATAGTCAATTCTCCAACCCTTATTTTTGGCACGCGAATTAAAACGATAGCTCCACCAGGTATATTCCTGTTTTTCGGGACAAAGCGTACGGAAAGAATCCACATACCCCGCAGACAGGAAACGTGTCATCCACTCCCGTTCTTCAGGAAGGAAACCACTGTTTGTTGCATTCCGGACAGGATCATGAATGTCGATCGGCTCATGGCAGATATTATAATCACCACAAAGAATCAAATTGGGACGGGACTTCTGCAACTCCATCACATACTTTTGAAAATCTTCCAGCCACACCATTTTAAAAGCCTGGCGTTCGTCCCCGCTCGTTCCCGAAGGGTGATAAACACTGACTACCGATAAGTCTCCGAAATCCGCCCGGATAAAACGTCCTTCATTATCATAAGCCTCCATTCCCATCCCATATTCCACATGGTCCGGTTCCTGCTTGGTAAGTATGGCCACTCCACTGTATCCTTTCTTCTGCGCCGAATACAAATAAGACTTGTAACCCAACGCTTCAAACACCTCTCCCGGATACTGGTCCGGTTGCAGTTTCGTCTCTTGCAGACAAAGAATATCAGGATTCTCCTGCGCCAGCCATTCCGGCAAACCTTTAGATACGGCGGCACGTAGTCCGTTCACATTATAAGTAATAATCTTCATCGATCTATATGTATTGATTTATATTCATTTTATGAAAACAAAAGCATGATATTCAGTACCGAAACAATAATGGCAATCGAATACAACACAAACGTGCTCCAACGACTGTTGACATAATCTCCCATCACCTTTCGGGAAGACGTCAGTCCCACCTGCAAAAATACCGTGAAAGGTAATTGAATACTAAGTATCATCTGCGAAATAATCAATCCTTTGAAAGGATCTCCAATAAAGAAAATCAGCAATAAGGCAATTCCCAGAGATAAAAGGACTCCTACCTGCGAGTGGCTGTCTTTGATATGATACGATTCACCGAAAATACCCGCAAAGATGGAACCTGCCGCCATTCCGCTCGTAATGGTGGATGAAATACCCGCCATCAGCAATGCCAGTGCAAATACGATGGCAGCATTATTTCCCAACAAAGGTTCGAGCAATGACTTAGCCTGTTGCAGTTCCTCTACCTGAATACCGCTTTTAAAGAAAGTAGCGGCAGCCAGAAGAATCATGGCACTGTTAATCGCCCAGCCGACAATCATTGAGAAAAGAGTATCAAACAACTCATATTTCAAGACCTTCTTAATAGAAGCATCATCTTTCTTATTATATTCGTGACTCTGTATCACCTCCGAATGAAGAAACAGATTATGAGGCATCACTACCGCTCCCAACACACTCATGATAATCAGCATACTTCCTTTCGGAAAAGAAGGAGTCACCCACCCTGCTGTCGCAGCCGGCCAGTCTATTTCCACCAGAAACAGTTCGTAGATAAACGAAAGCCCGATAACGGAGACAAATGCAATGATGGAACGCTCTATCTTTTTATACGAATTAGTGAAAAGCATGATAGAGACAAAAAGCGTAGTCAACACAGCTCCCCATATAATAGGAATATCAAAGAGCATTTCCAACGCAATGGCACCTCCCAGAATTTCCGCTAAAGAAGTAGAAATCGACGCCAATACCGCCGTACCAAGAATAGGTCGCGACACCCATTTGGGAGTGTATTTAGTGGCCGCCTCCGAAAGGCAAAGTCCGGTAACAATCCCCAGGTGGGCAACGTTGTGCTGAAGCACAATCAGCATAATAGTAGACAATGTAACCACCCAAAGTAAGGAATAGCCAAATTCGGAACCGGCGGCGAAGTTAGAAGCCCAGTTTCCCGGATCAATAAATCCTACCGTAACCAGAAGCCCCGGACCAATATATTTAAAAACATCCAGTCCACCCAGATAGCGTTTATGATCTTTGCGTTTTAAGTCTTGAAAAATATTCTTCATTTTTGCATAATAGTTTTAACCTTACAAATATACTTATAAATAACGAGTGAAGGTCAATTTTAGTTCAAAATACCGACAAGTAAGTAAACAACGCCCGGCCCCCTATGGATTCCCGCAAAAAAAAGACCCTCGACAAAATAAATTGCCGAAGGTCTTGAAAAATATCAAATTTTACAAAAATAAAAGAAGTCGATTAATATCCCATCTCATGTAATGCACGACACAATTGGTCAGGACATGAAGTCGGTCTGCCACCACAATGCACTCCTTCAAGTTTTGCGATAACATCCGCTACCTTCATTCCTCTCACAAGGCGGGAAATACCTTGAAGGTTACCATTACATCCTCCCCAGAAAGCAACTTCTTTCACCACTCCATCTTCCACATTCAGTTCGATGTTGGTGCTGCAAGTTCCCTGGGTTCTATACACATATTCCATAACCTTGTCTTATTCTCCCTCTTCCGGCTGCATATTGGTATAAACAGTCTGCACGTCGTCAAATTCTTCCAAACGTTCGATCATCTTATCCAATGTTTCGCGCTGTTCCGGAGTCACCTCTTTCATGTCGTTCGGGATATAAGTGAAGTCTCCACCGACATCTTCAAAGCCACACTCCTCCAGGTGTTTCTGAATAGCGGCATAGCTCTTGGGATTACCATAGATAGTGATTGTTCCTTCTTCATCATCCTCTTCGTATTCATCTTCCACATCATAATCGATCAGATCCAGAATCAGTTCTTCCATATCCAATCCGTCTTTCTTCTTGAAAGTGAATACACATTTGTGGTCGAACAGGAACGCGAGAGATCCCATTGTACCGAGATTACCGCCAAACTTATTAAATACCGAACGAACGTCAGCCACCGTACGGGTTGTGTTATCTGTCAGCGTATCCACAAATACAGCAATACCGTGAGGACCGTATCCTTCGTAAGTCATGCTCTTGTAGTCGCTCTGGTCTTTACCCATTGCGTTTTTGATAGCACGTTCAATATTATCCTTCGGCATATTTTCACGCTTACAAGTAGCGATCACCGAACGCAAAGTCGGGTTATTTTCAGGTTCCGGACCGCCTGCCTTTACAGCTATCGCGATTTGTTTACCCAGTCTTGTAAATGTTTTAGCCATGTGGCCCCATCTTTTCAGTTTAGCGGCCTTTCTATATTCAAATGCTCTTCCCATTGGTTTATATTTTTAGATTGAAATTTTAAGTTTATCTAAGTTTGGCACCCAGCTTATCTTCCAAGTTCTTCACCAGTTTCGACATGATCTTATCAATCATCTTATCATTCAAAGTCTGGCTCTCATCCTGAAGCAGGAAGCTCACCGCATACGACTTCTTGCCTGCTTCCAGATTTTTACCTTCGTACACATCGAAGAGTTCCACTTCTTTCAGCAGCTTCTTCTCTGTTTCGTAAGCAATCTTTTCAATTTCGGCAAACTGCACATTCTTGTCAAGCAACAATGCCAGGTCACGTTTCACAGCAGGGAACTTGGAGATTTCCTTGTAGCTGATCTTCACAGAACGGATAGCCTTCATCAGTTCCTTCCAGTTCAAGTCGGCAAAATACACTTCATTGTCAATATCAAATGCTTTCAACAGCTTCTTAGTCACGATACCGAAGGAAGCAAGACGCTTACCACCCTTCGTATTGATAGAAAGTGCGGCAGCAAAAATATCGTCCGTCAGATTACCGACAACCAGATTGTGCACATCCAGTCCCAGACGCTTCAATATATTTTCTACATAAGCCTTCAATTCATATACCGAACTGTTCTCATCTGCATGTGCCCATGAATTGGAAACCTTCTTACCGGTTACCCACAAGCCCAAGTGATAATCTTCCGAGTAAGGAGCCAATACCTTCTCTTCATTCTTCTTGTCAGCATCGAAATGATAGCAATTACCGAATTCGAAGAACTTCAAATCAGCATTCTTACGATTTGCATTATGAGCAATACTTTCCAGTCCACCGAACAGCAAAGTCTGACGCATAGCGTTCAAATCCGCACTCAACGGATTCAATAACATCACCAGGTGGTTGGACGGATAAGTCTCCATACCATCATAATAAGCAGCACGCGTCAATGAGTTGTTCAGGATCTCATTAAATCCGCAGCCCACCAATTGCTCTGCAATCAGGTTCTGTAATTTATTCGATTTATCATGTTCACCTTTGGTAGTCAGGCTGGAGTTCAGTGTAGTCGGGATTTCAACATTGTTATATCCGTAGATACGAAGAATATCTTCAATCACGTCACAATCACGCTGCACGTCTACACGATAAGGAGGAACAGCTAATGTCAGCCCTTCCGCCGTTTCATTAGTGATCTTCATTTCCAGGCTGGTCACAATGCTCTTGATTGTCTCTACCGGAATTACTTTTCCTACCAAAGAATGTACTTTCTCATAAGCCAGATCAACTATAAAATCGGGTGCAGGAGTAGTGAACACGTCTTTTATTTCAGAAGAAATCGTACCGCCAGCCAGTTCTTTAACCATCAAAGCAGCCAGTTTCAAGCAATATATCACACTGTTCGGATCGATACCGCGTTCGAAACGGAAAGAAGCATCCGTATTCAAGCCATGACGGTGGGCTGTCTTACGCACCCATGTAGGATGGAAATAAGCACTTTCAATGAATACATCTGTCGTAGCTTCCGTAGAACCGGAGTCCAGTCCGCCGAATACACCGGCAATACACATGGCCTCTTCCTTGTTACAAATCATCAGGTCGCGTTCGTTCAATTTACGTTCCACCTCATCCAGCGTAACGAACGGAGTTCCTTCCGGCATTGTCTTTACAATTACTTCATTGCCTTTTATCTTTCCGGCATCGAAGCAGTGCAACGGCTGACCGAAAGCATGAACGATATAATTAGTAATATCCACTACATTATTAATAGGACGCACCCCGATCAGACGCAATTTGTTTTGCAGCCATTCCGGGCTTTCCTTCACAGTGACACCTTTCACCGTAACACCGGCATAATGCGGACAAGCTTCGCTGTTTTCCACCTTCACTTCAATATTCAAGTCATGGTTTTCCACTTTAAAGCCGTCTACCGACGGACGTTGCAAAGTAGCCTGTTTGCCGTTCTGAATCAGATAAGCGTACAAGTCACGAGCCACCCCATAGTGAGAGCAAGCATCCGCACGGTTAGGCGTGATGTCCACTTCAAGCACATAGTCGCTCTTGATATTATAATAATCCTTGGCAAGCGTACCCGGAACAGCATTTTCCGGCAATACGATAATACCTGCATGATCCGTACCGATACCGATTTCGTCTTCGGCACAAATCATACCAGTAGATTCCACCCCACGGATTTTTGATTTCTTGATGGTAAAACATTCGTCACCGTCATAAAGTTTTGTACCTAAAGTAGCTACCACCACTTTCTGTCCGGCAGCCACATTCGGGGCACCACAAACAATCTGTACCGGTTCACCGTCTCCCAGATTGACAGTAGTAATATGCAAATGGTCAGAATTAGGATGTTCCGTGCAGGTCAGCACTTCACCGATCACCAGTCCTTCCAAACCACCTTTAATGGTTTGCACTTCTTCTACACCACCTGTTTCCAAGCCAATAGACGTCAACGCAGCAGCCGTTTCATCGGGCGTCAGGTCGAAGTTGACATACTCTTTCAGCCAGTTATAAGAGATATTCATATATTTAATTTTTTATTGTTTCTCAAAAAGATTTGCAAAGTTAATAAGATTTTTCGGTTGACCGAGAAGGTTAGATAAAAAATTGCGCGTTATTTCACCACAGGGACGCAACTAGAACGGCAAAGGTCCATCCCCCGGTGCTCCGAACGGATTCGCTGTCTGCGGTGCAAAATCAGGCGCGGGAGAAGGAGGTACGGAACCTGCATTACCTGTATTCATTTTCGATCCTAACATAGCCCCGGCAGGCTCACCCGGCATCGGGATAACCATATCGTCCTCCGGATTGGAGAAACGGGTAAATTCTCCCTTAAACCGGAGCAACACCTCGCCTACCGCACCATTACGATGCTTGGCGATGACAATCTCCGCCATACCACGCAGGTCATTACCACGATCATCCTGATAAATCTTATAGTATTCCGGACGATGGATAAAGCACACCATATCGGCATCCTGCTCGATGGCTCCCGATTCACGAAGGTCACTCAACTGCGGACGTTTACCATCAATACCTTCACGACTTTCCACACCACGATTCAACTGCGACAGTGCGATGATCGGAATATTCAACTCTTTCGCCAGTCCTTTCAACGAACGGGAAATGGTACTAACCTCTTCCTGACGGCTACCAAATGCCATACCGCTCGCATTCATCAACTGAAGGTAGTCAATAATAATGATTCTCACTCCATGTTCACGTACCAGACGACGCGCTTTCGTTCGAAGTTCAAATACAGACAGAGACGGAGTATCATCCACGTAAAGCGGTGCATCCATCAGATTCTTCAGTTTATAGTCCAACTGTTGCCACTCATAACCAGCCAACTGTCCGCTCTTGATCTTTCCACTTTCAATTTCGCAGACATTGGAAATCAAACGGTTCACTAACTGAACGTTACTCATTTCAAGAGAGAACAACGCCACCGGGTTCCGATAATCGACAGCAATATTCTTAGCCATAGAAAGAACAAAGGCGGTCTTACCCATCGCAGGACGTGCAGCGATAATGATAAGGTCGGAATTCTGCCAACCGGAAGTCATCTTGTCGAGCTTTGTAAAACCACTCTCAAGACCACTCAAACCGTCGGTTCGCGCCGCAGCCTTCTGAATCAGCTTATAGGCTTCGTCAATCACCGGATTGATCTGCGTATAATCCTTTTTCATGTTCTGCTGCGAAATCTCAAAAAGTTTACCTTCCGCTTCCTGCATCAAGTCGTCCACATCCAGCGTTTCATCGAACGCCTTACTCTGGATATTGCTTGTAAATGTAATCAGCTCACGCGCCAGAGATTTCTGTGCAATAATACGGGCGTGATACTCAATATGCGCTGATGAAGCCACCTTACTACTCAATTGAGTAATATAGAACGGGCCTCCCACCTCTTCCAATTCTCCACGTTTGCTAAGTTGTTCCTTTACAGTCAGAATATCCACCGGCTTCTGATTCACCGCAAGATCGGTGATAGCAGAATAAATCAACTGATGCCGGCGTTCGTAAAAAGATTCGGGACGAAGAATCTCACTCACCAATGAGTAAGCGTCTTTTTCAATCATCAAAGCTCCCAAAACTGCTTCTTCCAGTTCAGGCGCCTGCGGCTGAATACGTCCATAATCATTTACCGGTTGTATTTTAGTAGACTTTGAATTGCGGGTATTTCTTTTCTGTTCGGCCATCGAGGTATTTACTATTTTACAATTTACTATTTACTATTTTGCGACCGGACAAACTCCTTTATAACAGAGTTTTTCCAGTCGGGACGACAAAGATAGAATATAATCATGAAGAATGGATAAGGAAAAATGAAGATTTTACTAACTTTGCTCCCGAATTACATTCAACACATGATTAATTGTCATGTGCGGCACTGCAAATAGTAAATCGTAAATTGTAAAATAGTAAATAACCTTATGCTCGCTTTTCCTAATATCAAAATAAACCTGGGACTTTCCATCACGGAAAAACGCCCGGACGGATATCACAATCTGGAAACCGTTTTCTATCCGGTAGCCCTCGAAGACGCTCTCGAAATCCGTACTTCTTCTGAAACAGAAAAGAAGATTATCCTCCACCAGTATGGCATGGAGATAGCCGGCAATCCGGAAGACAACCTAGTGGCAAAGGCCTATTCATTGCTGGATAAGGAGTTTCATCTTCCCCCTGTCGAAATTCATTTATATAAGCATATTCCCTCGGGAGCCGGACTGGGGGGCGGTTCATCCGATGCCGCTTTTATGCTGAAGTTGCTCAATGATCATTTTCAGCTGGAATTATCTGAAGAACAGCTGGAGGTATATGCCGCCACTTTGGGAGCGGACTGTGCTTTCTTTATTAAAAACAAGCCGACCTATGCCGAAGGGATCGGAAACCTGTTCTCACCAATCGAGCTTTCATTAAGCGGTTACCAAATCATGATCGTCAAGCCGAACGTTTTCGTTTCTACCCGGGAAGCTTTTTCAAATATCCACCCGCACCGTCCGGAATATCCGGTCAAAGAGGCAATCCTGCGTCCAGTTGCAGAATGGAAGGATATCCTAATCAATGATTTTGAAGCAAGTGTATTCCCGCAACATCCCGTCATTGGAGAAATCAAAGAAGAACTCTATCATCAAGGAGCAATCTACGCATCCATGAGCGGCTCCGGCTCATCCGTATTCGGGCTGTTTGCTCCCGGATTCGTCTTACCGGAAATTGATTGGGGAACTGACGTATTCTGCTTCAAAGGTACATTAAACAAATAAATCTCACTAACAATTATGTTTTGACTATTTTTTCAAAATCCCAACATGGCAGCGGGGTGTATATTGAGTACCCGGCAAAGCAAGCGAGCTATTTTTAAAGTAGGTTCCGAGCGACCCGAAATATAATCATTCACGCGTGAAGGGCTAACCCCTATTTCACTGGCAAGCTGTTTTTGTGTCATCCCCTTTTCTTCAAGGGACAATTCTATCAATTCTGCTACGGTTGGTTTTTCTATAGGAAAATGTTCCTTCTCATACGCAATCACTATATCAGACATAACAGAAAGCTCCACCATGCTCTTGTCATTTGCAGGAGTGCTGTCGTCCACCAAAGGCAGAAGTTCTTCGACTCTTGCCAATGCAAATTCGTATTGTTCTTTCGTTATTTTAGTCATATCTATTATATTATATAGTTGAACAATCTATTTTATCATACTCTTTATGAGTTCCCACCCAACGGACAAAAATGTATCCCACCGTAAATTTAACAACCACTACCAGCCGATAGTTGTTCCCTCTGATATTAAAAACATAGTGTTGATTGCCCACATAATCAGTCGATAGAAAATCCGCTTTTATATCAGACAAATTCCGCCATTCTGCTTTTTCCGCTATATCATACCAACGTTCTAAAGCAACACGTGAATCTTCACACCCTTTCGTCTCGTAGAAATCTTTCAATTTCTTATGTGATACTACTCTCATATCTTATTCATTTGATACAAAATTACAAAATAATTTTGGATAACAAAAGAATTAGTGCTAAATATTTTATAAAACAGAACATCCATGCTGGGCGTACCAAAAAACGGTACCACGACTCACGTCGTAGTACCGTCACAACACAAACACAAAATAAAACACGACAAAACTACTATGCAATCTTTCCTGTCTATGCCGGGGAGGCATAAGTACTATCTACGTATATTCACATACTCATAAACAGCTTCAGGTCGATTAGCATCAATTAAACAAATCGCATGCACGATTTGTTTAAACTTTTATGTTATTTAAAACAAGTTTCTCTTTTATTGAATCCCTCTTTCACGGAGTTTCAGCTGCCAGTTCCATGCAGAGCGTAAAGTATCTTCTAAAGTTTCTACGGCTTTCCAACCCAGCTCTTTATTAGCAAAATCCGGGTTAGCCCAAACTTTCTCAATGTCACCCGCACGACGTCCGACAATCTGATAATTCAATTTTACGCCAGTGGCTTTTTCAAAGCCATTTATTAATTCCAATACAGAAACACCACGTCCTGTACCAATATTAAATACTTCTACTTTTTCTTTTTGTGTCTTTTCCAAGATACGACGGATAGCAATCACGTGTGCTTTAGCCAAGTCAACGACATTGATAAAGTCACGGATACAAGAACCGTCCGGTGTATCATAATCGTCACCAAACACGCTAAGTTTCTCACGGATACCGATGGCTGTCTGGGTCAGATATGGAATCAGGTTTTGAGGAACCCCGTTAGGCAGTTCACCCAGCAATGCAGTAGGATGCGCGCCAATCGGGTTGAAATAGCGCAACATGATCGCATTGATCGGAGCACCTGAAGCTACCGTATCACGAATAATCTCTTCATTGATCTGTTTGGTATTTCCATAAGGTGATTCCGCTTTCTTGATCGGAGCCTTTTCCGTTACCGGCAGCTCGTCCGGCTGACCGTATACTGTACAAGAAGAAGAGAACACAATACCTTCTACTCCATGTTTTGGCATCAGTTCGAGAAGGTTAATCAAAGAAACCAGGTTATTACGGTAGTAAAGCAACGGTTTTTGTACCGACTCTCCTACTGCTTTGCTAGCTGCAAAGTGAATGATTGCCTTAATTCCTTTATATTTTGCAAATACTGCATCCAGACCGGCAAAGTCCAAACAGTCCAGCTTTTCAAAAACTGGGCGAATACCGGAAACTTTCTCTATATTGTCAACAACGTCGGCACTTGAATTTGATAAATTATCGATGATGATTACTTCATATCCACTGTTTTGTAGTTCTACAACAGTATGAGACCCAATGTATCCTGTCCCGCCTGTTACTAAAATTCTTTCTTTCATATACTTTATAAAAAATGGTTAGTTTCTCGGCTTATTATTGTTTGAGTTACAAATGTATGGAAATAAAATGGAATTGCAATAATCTGCCACAAATTTATTTGCTGAAAAGTAATTAAGGTACGATTTGGTAGCATTTAGGTATAAAAAAAAATTGGAAACTCTAACCTGTATGTCGCCACACAGCAGAGCTTCCAATCCCCTATTTAATTATCAACTGTAAATCCTTACACCACGCCGGAGAATCCCATGAATGCCATAGCAAGCAAACCGGCGGTAATCAAAGCAATCGGAGTTCCTTGCATTCCTTTCGGAATTTTCACGAGGCTCATCTGTTCGCGCAATCCGGCAAAAAGCACCAGTGCCAGACCGAAGCCGATAGCCGTAGAGAATGCGTATACAACACCTGTCAGCAGGTCATAGTCTTTCTGAATCACCAGGATAGCGACACCAAGAATACAACAGTTCGTTGTAATCAGCGGCAAGAACACACCCAAAGCCTGATACAGGGCCGGAGACACCTTTTTCAGGATGATTTCCACCATCTGCACCAATCCGGCAATCACCAGGATGAATGTAATCGTCTGCAAGTATCCCAGTCCGAAAACATCCAGTACAAACTTCTGAATCAGGAAAGTGACGATGGTAGCGATGGTCAACACGAAAGCAACCGCAGCGCTCATACCCATCGCAGTTTCCACCTTCTTGGATACGCCCAGAAACGGACAGATACCCAGGAACTGCGACAACACGATGTTGTTTACAAAGATTGCCGAAATAAATATCAATATATATTCCATATTCTTTTCTTATTTAATTGAATTAGGCTTTCTTGAAACTGTTAATCAACGCAATGAGGTATCCCAAAGCGATGAAAGCGCCCGGAGCCAATACAAACACCAACATTCCATATTCTTCCGGCATGATGGTCAAATCGAAGATTTTACCGGTTCCCAAAAACTCGCGGACAGCACCCAGCAAGGTTAGGGCGATGGTAAAGCCAAGCCCCATACCGATACCGTCGAACATAGAAGCAACTGCGTTATTCTTGGCAGCGAAGGCTTCGGCACGTCCCAGTACAATACAGTTCACTACAATCAACGGAATGAAAAGACCGAGTGTAGCATACAGTCCCGGCACGTAAGCCTGCATCACCATTTGAAGCAAGGTCACGAAGGATGCGATCACCACAATAAACGATGGGATACGCACCATGTCCGGAATCAGGTTCTTTATTAAAGAGATCACCACATTCGAGCAGATCAATACGAACATGGTAGCCAGTCCCATACCCATACCATTGATAGCCGATGATGTAGTACCCAATGTAGGACACATACCGAGCAGGAGTACAAACGTAGGATTCTCTTTGATAATCCCGTTCATCATTACTTTAAAGTTATTCATATCTGTCTCCTTTCTTATTTAGCACTGACTGAATCAGTTAGTTCAACTTTGATCGTAGCTCCCGTAGCAGCGTCAGCAGCATCTGCGTCCGCGCCTTTCGCTTTTTGAGAAGCACCGGTTACACCATTCACTTCCCCGCCTTCGGCCTTATAGGCCTGATAAGCAGCATTCACGGCATTCAAGAAAGCGCGTGAAGTAATGGTAGAAGCTGTGATGGCATCCACTGCTCCCCCATCTTTACTGACGGTCAACGGAGCTTCACCCGGATTCATACCCAAAATAGATTTCGTACTCTCTTCGTGAGATACTGCCTTTTCTCCTTTCGCAGGATCATACGCTCCGAACCATTTGTCGGCTTTAGAGCCCAATCCCGGAGTTTCCGTGTGAGCCAACAGAGAGTAGTTATAGATTTTTCCTTCGGCATTAAAGCCTACCAGCACTTTCAGTTCACCGCCAAATCCCATTGATTTAGCTTCAACAGCCGTACCTACAAGCTCTTCACCGTTCTTAGCCGGATAAACGATAAAGTCAACATTCTTCTTTCCGTCTTTCTCGCTGAAGATCGTATCGCTTTCCGCTACCGGATTATTGGTAAATTCGGGAAGAACCTTTTTCAAGGCCTCGTTCAGTGTCTTCGCGTTCGCTTCGGCAATGGGGCCTTTTGTCAGTTCATTTACATAAGCCAGCAACGCAACGGAAATAGCAGTCACTCCCGTAAGTACCAGCAACATATTCTTTAAAGATGATTCTAACTTTTTCATTTCTTCTTCGCTACCTCCCCAAAGCGTTTTGGTTTACAATAGGTGTTAATCAGCGGAGTGAACGCATTCATAATCAGGATGGCGAACGACATACCTTCGGGATAGGCGCCGAACAGACGGATAACTACCGTCAGCAGACCGATACATACACCATAGATCAGCATCCCTTTCTTACTCATCGGAGAAGTCACATAGTCGGTTGCCATAAAGACAGCACCCAGCATCAGACCACCGGAAAGCAACTGCAATACCGGAGAAACGTATTTTTCCGGATCTGCCAGGTGCATGATGCCTGCAAAGACAAACACAGTAGCCAGGATAGACACTGGAATATGCCAGGTGATGATTTTCTTCCAGAGCATATAAACGAGTCCGATCAGCAGAGCCAGCGCACTCACTTCACCCAAGCATCCGCCATTCTGTCCGATCAGCAAGGTCAATGCGTCCGGAATCTGGCTTAAAGCGGCAGTGTCACCGTAAATGGCTTGCTTCATCAAGGCCAGCGGAGTGGCACCGGTGGTAGCATCCGTATAAGCGGCCAACTGTCCGACTACCGGCCAGCTGGTCATCTGCACCGGGAAAGAAAGCAGCAGGAATACGCGGCCTGCCAATGCCGGGTTGAAAGGATTGCAGCCTAATCCGCCGAAAGACATTTTGCCTACACCGATAGCAAACAGTGCACCGAGGATGATAATCCAGATAGGCAAGTTAGACGGTAAATTAAATGCCAGCAACACACCTGTGATGATGGCAGAGCCGTCACAGATGGTGGTGGTCGGTTTCTTCATTAAATATTTTCCGATCGCCCATTCGAAGAACAAACAAGCCGCAACGGAAGTAGCCGTGACAATCAGGGCACCCAGTCCGAAGAAATAGAGAGACACCAGAAAAGCCGGAATCAGTGCAATCAGCACGCCATACATATTTTTCTGTACGCTGTCTCCGCCATGAACGTGGGGCGATAGTGATACGATTAATTTATTTTCCATATTCGTTATTTTTTAGCTTGACGTGCACGAATCATAGCTCCTACTTTGCCTTTACCCAGACGACAATAGTCGAGCAGCGGACGGTTGGCAGGACAAGTGAACTGGCAAGAGCCGCACTCAATACAATCCATGATTCTTTCTTTTTCCATTGTTTCAAAATCTCCGTTTTCAGACAAGGCTCCGAGCAAGTACGGTTCCAGTCCCATCGGACAGGCACTCACACACTTCGCGCAACGGATGCAGGTTTGAGCTTCACCACGTTTGGCTTCCTTCCGGTTCATAATCAGGATGCCGGAACTGCCCTTCGCAGTAGGAACCTCGATATTTACGAGCGCCTTACCCATCATCGGACCGCCACCGATCACCTTACCCGTATCTTCGGGCAGACCACCGCAAGCGTCAATCAACTGTTTCATCGGTGTACCGATACGAGCCAGGAAGTTGGACGGCTTCGCAACTGACTTTCCCGTCACGGTAATCACCCGTTCAAACAACGGTTTATTCTTCTGCACAGCTTCATAAACGGCAAACGCCGTTCCCACGTTCTGCACGACTGCTCCCGTAGAGATAGGCAACGCACCGCTCGCCACCTGACGTTTGGTGATCGCATCGATCAGTTGCTTTTCACCTCCTTGCGGATATTTCACCTTCAAGGGAACGACTTCGATGCCTGCGTAGCTGGAAGCTACTTTAGTCATCAGTTCGATAGCATCCGGCTTATTATTTTCGATTCCGATAAATGCCTTATTCACTTTCACCGCTTTCATCAGGATAGAAACGCCTACCATGATTTCTTCCGCGTGTTCCAGCATCAGCTGATGGTCGGCAGTCAGGTAAGGTTCACATTCTACGGCATTGATAATCACACATTCAGCTTTAAAAGAAGGAGGAGGACAAAGTTTCACCTGTGTAGGGAAACAAGCACCACCCAGACCAACGATTCCGGCATCGGCAATTTTCTTCACGATCTCTTCTGCCGGAAGTTCACATTCCTTCACCAGTGTTGCGCTACGGTCGATTGTTTCTTCCCATTCGTCGCCTTCCACATCGATAAAGATAGCAGGTTTCGCATAACCGCTGGCATCGACAATAGTATCAATCTTCGCCACTTTACCACTGACCGAAGAGTGAATTGCTGCCGAAACAAAGCCGGCAGGTTCAGCAATCTTAGTGCCTACCTTTACCACATCCCCTTTCGCTACAACCGGTTTTGCAGGCGCACCAATGTGCTGCCCCAGCAAAATAACAGCCTTTGCAGGAACTTCCGCTGTGATAATAGGTTGATGTGCCGACAATTTATTTTCGTGTGGATGAACTCCACCAATTGAAAATGTCTTTAACATACAGTTCTGTATTTTATTCTGTTATTATTCTGTTACTTTCGGAGCTTCTGTAGCCTTTTCAGCAGGAGTTTCCACTTTTGCCGCCGGTGCAGGAGTTTCCACCGCTTCTTTAGAAACAGCAGCCGGTTTTGGAGCAGCCGGAGCTTCTTCTTTCGGTTTCCTCGGCGGGAAATTCAATTCGATAATGGTATTCTGCGGACAGACTTCCACACATTTCCGGCAAGATTTACACTTGTGCGGATCGATGTAAGCCAAGTTATTCTCCAACGTGATAGCTTCGAACGGACAAGTCTTCACGCATTTGCCACAGCCGATACAACTCACCGTACAAGCCTTGCGTGCCACAGCTCCCTTGTCTTTATTCACACAAGAGATATACACACGGCGTGATTTCTTTCCTTGCGGACGGATTTCGATGATCGCCTTCGGACAAGCCTTCACACAGGCACCGCAAGCGGTACATTTCGCTTCATCCACTTCCGGAAGTCCTGTTTCAGGATTCATGTGGATGGCATCGAACTGGCAGGCAGCCACACAGTCACCACACCCCAGACATCCGTAACTACAACCCGTTTCCCCACCATAGAGCGAAGCGGCAATAGCGCAACTCTTCGCACCGTCGTACTGATTAATACGCGGACGATTCATACACGTTCCGTTACATCTTACCACTGCTACCATCGGTTCAGCTTCTCCGGCTGCAAGCCCTAGGATATCAGCAATTTGTGCCATGACAGGCTGTCCGCCTACGGGGCAGAATTTACCATCCAGCGAACCGGCTTTGACGCAAGCGTCGGCAAAGCCGCTACAACCGGGATAGCCACATCCACCACAATTAGCCTGGGGAAGCACTTCTCCCACCTGGGCAATCCGCGGGTCTTCATACACGGCAAATTTCTTGGAAGCCACATAAAGAATAGCGGCCAGCACGAGCGCTATAGCTCCCAATGAAATCACTGCAATCAGAATCAAATTCATAATGTTTTTAGTTATTTATTGGTTTTATAGTAAATGAAAATTGTTGTTTGAGTCGCGTTTTGTTAAGCCATAAAACGAAATAATAAGGTATAAGGACAGCCAGAGAAAGAAGAGCCGCATACAGTTCATTCTCTACCAATGCCATCAAAAGAAACAACGAAAATATAAGAAGTACGAAAGGAAGTACGAAAGCCAACACTACCGCCATCATGCCCATCGACGTTTCGCCGACCACCATCACCTTCTCTCCCACCTGATAGGAAGAAGCTGCGGTATCTATGATATCTATGATTTTGTCCTTACTATCCGCCGAGGAACAATGCCCCTTTGCGCTACATGCCGCGCAAGCCGATGTCTGGACAATCCTCACCGACAGATGAGAACCCTGTATGTTTTCCACAATACCTAGATGCTTTATAGTATTATTCGTCATTTTGCAAACTCCGCATTACAAATCGCGGCAAATTTAATCATTATTTGTGAACTACGAAGCATTCCTCAAACTTTTTCTACCTAATAAAATGTTATTTTTTGTGTTTTCGTTATCGCACACGGAAAAGGTATGGCTACCATTTGATATTTCCCAAGAATGACAAATAGACATCCTAAACAAAAAAATCCCGGCCTTTTTATTTATTCAGCCGGGATTTTCTATCAATTATTTCACGGATTACTCCACTATCCATTTCTCAATATTACGCATTTTCGCGTTAAAGTTCACTCCTATTTTAAATAATCGGCGATTGCCGCCAGCTTCAAAAGGAAGTGCATAATGTTTCTCGTTGATTTGTCGTAAGGCGTCTTCCGCTGTCCCGTCAAGTTTGAATTCTATCACATAAACAAACTTATCAGTTTGCAGAACTAAGTCAATACGTCCTTCACTTGTGTGGTATTCTGCCTTCACATAAAATCCGACCAGTTTAAAGACTATAAAAAGTACATTCTGATAATGCAATTCCAAATCACGGATAAGCTCATAAGGAGTATCAGCAAAGAAACTCCGGAGACGACGGAAAAAAGAATCATAATCTCCGATACGTATTTCACGAACAAACTTCTGTATTTCAAACTCCGACTCTACCGCATTGGTGTTCGCATAAAAGGGAAGCAAAAATTTAATAAATCCTTCCTCTACTTCGCGATTAGGGAAGCCTAAACTATAAATTCCAAATTCTTCGTCATACCCTTTGATAGTGAGATAACCGCTCTGATAAATCACCGGGATAGGATTGTCCGATGCAGAATCAATGCTATTCAGTACAGAGACACTTGTTTCCTCATGCGCCATACGTCTCAAATCATAATGATGCTTTTTCAGCAATTCCACCAAATAAGTAGGAGTCCCCGTCTCGAACCAATAACTTCCAAACTCTTTATATTTAAAAGTATTCAGCAGACTGAACGGATTATATATTCCGATAGAATTGTGTGTAAAGTGGTAACCATCATAATACTCCCGCAGTTTGTCGCAGATTTCATGATAACTCACCCCTTTTATATCTGCCAGTTCGTGCAGTTCAATTTCCAGATTGTCATGCAGTTCTTTTTCAGAAACTCCGCAAATATCTATGTATTGATTCCGCATGGAGATGTCATCGAGATTATTTAAATCGCTAAATACGCTTACCTTACCGAATTTCGTCACTCCCGTCAAAAATGCAAATTGAATACAACCATCCATGGTTTTCAGCACACTATAAAAAGCTTTCATTGTGTTACGGAATTCCTTCTGAAGCTCCTCGTTACCTATTGCCTGTAACATGGGTTTATCATATTCATCAATCAGAATGACAACACGTTGCCCGGTTTGCTTGTAAGCCCGTTCAATAAGGCCGCGAAAACGCAATGCAAAAGTTGTTTCCGACGGGGCAGTGCCATATTGCTGTTCCCATTTCTCCAATGTGAAATTCAATATACTATCCAGGCTCTCCCTCGTATCATACTTCTCCGTATTCAAGTCCATATGAAAAATAGGATATACCGTCCAATCCTTTTCCAGCTTTTCAATGGCCAAGCCCTCAAAAAGCTCTTTCTTGCCCAAGAAATACGCTTCAAGCGTAGATATCAACAGACTTTTCCCAAAACGACGGGGACGACTCAGGAAATAATAACTGCCTGTCTTCACCATCTGATAAATCAAAGCAGTCTTATCAATATAGAAATAGCCGTCTTTCCGGATTTTTTCAAAGTTCTGTATGCCGATGGGGTATATCTTACTACTCATATTTCTTCTACAATTATTAAAGTGATAACAATACTCTTTAACTACAAAGGAACAATAATATATCAAGATAAACAAAAGAACGAATCATTTTTCTTTCTAGACTATGATGCATACAGTAATACTTTGTTTACTTTACTATGACTTCTTTATTTTCTTTTATATAAACAGCTATACTTATACGCTGGTCATACAATGGAGCACCCTTGTCTTTTTTACAAATAAAAGCTTCAAAGATTTGACCCCATCCCTGTTTAAGAAGATCACTAATCACCTTACTTTCTTTTTCAGGAAGTTCTCCAAATACTATTTTTTCATTCCCGACCGTTCTTTCAGACTTTTCTACTTTTACAGTTCCTTTTATTCCTTTTGCTACTTCTTCTAAATCTACAACCCCTTCCAGAATTTCCACTTTTTTTTTCCACTTTAACCAAAACAGTATCCTCATCCTTATCCTCGCTTTTTAATTCTAAAAAGACCTCTTTACCCACCTCAATTTCATTCCAAACTTTAAAAGCCCCACTTTCTAAGATCTTGGGCACATTTAATTCTTTAAAAAATATTCCCATAGTCATTACATTTTATTTTTGATATTAGAAAATTGTTGTTCTACAGACATTTCACGAATTTTATCCAACCATTCAATAATTTGCCTTGGTGAATTTTTATAACCTTCCGGCTGATATCTCTCCATAGCAAGTGCAATTAAAGAATACTCACGTTCCAAAGACGTAGAAAAGACACCCTGATCATCAGTATTTATTGATACAGCAATATCGTGTGATGGATATGGAGTAGACAACCCACGATTGAAAAACTTAGTTATAGGATGTCCGTCATACCTCATCATCTCACCTATTTTATAATTTGAAGAAGGATTACATTCTATCGAAATCCTTTTTTTCTCAATTTTACAAAGCAGATGCTCCTGTATGGTTTCAATCAATGAATAAAAATCATCTCTATATTCCTCCCTTATAGTAAAGGTTTTAGCGTCACTCCCTTTATTTACAACTCTGTCACTATGATATTGCTCATGAATCTCAAGCGCATTATTATTATTCCTAGCCAGTTCTGCCCCTAAATGATGATTCACTGATACATTCAACCATTCCTTTTCTATATCAGAAGTAGGAACAGTACTCTCATCTGAAGCAAAAGTAGGAGAATTCCCTCTTAATAACCATGATAAATAATAATCCTGAATATTATTCATGGCTTTTAGATTATCCTCTGCATCAAAGACTCTATCATAATTAAACTTTCCATCTTTATATTTTTCATCTCCAAAAATCTCTAAGAATAAATCATGAAAAGTACTTTCCAAATAATAACATAAAGGAGTATACCCTACTAATTTTTTACATTTATGATGCAGCCATGCCATATTATCTAATAATACCTGCTTTGTAGAACAAATAGTATGATATCTCATTTCGTAATATTTGCGAACATCTGTCCCTAAAGCTAAACAATGCCCTAATCGGTCACCATTACGTAGATTCAAGAAAATCATAGCTTCCTCCACAGCTCTCAATCCATCTGCTACATCAAAAAAGTCTTCTCCAACATGGAATGTTATATTCAAATCATTGGGTCTCTGTTCGAAACCATTTACTATTTTATGATTTCTAAGAAATCTGAAAGCCGGGGCAAAAACTTCCGGCCGACAGTATATTTCCGAATTCGCCGCATCTATACCGACAACACATCCGGCCAATGGGTTCTCTCCCCAATTTCTTTCATCATTTCTAAAATTATAAATAGCAAAAGCTTGTTTCCTTATTTCTTCCCTTATCAAAAAATGCCTGTACCTCTTTTCCTCGCGTTCATCTCGTTTTTTAATAAAATGAAAGATAATATTAAATTGAGTTTTCATTTCTCCCTCTTGGATGCAATCATAGATTTCTTTTATTTTTTGGGAAATCTTCTCAGAAGTATCAGCAGGCACAATTCTAGTTTCCAAATATCTTTCTTGTCCATTTCTCAAGAACGGTTCTATAGCTGCTTGATATAAATATTTCTTATAGCTATCTTCAATAAAACTATCCTTAAGATCCTCATACTCTGAAAAATTATGAAAGCCAACTGCTGAATTAAGTTGTACGATAGACTGCCTAAAAGTTGATTTATATGACAGATATGCATAAAATAATGTGCTGATTGTTTGATAATCCTCACATTCTGTCATAATAAGACAGAACACTCTGTACATTAGTTCTCTTTCAGGAGCCAAGATACTATTAATTGTCTCTTTAGTATAATGAGCTATCTTAATATAATCAACGTTTTGATATGGTGAAATATTTGAATCGTCATTGTTTCCTATCTTTATAGCCTTTATAATAGACCTGAATGTAGGTAATTCATAATCATTTTTTTCAAGTTCTCCTTTCAACGTCTCCATTTCCTTCATACTCAAAGGATTTAGCAATGACATCAACTGGGAACAAGTCACTTCTTTAGATATCAATCCTGTTCTACTTGCCAAATATAAGCGTATCACACTGGCTCTGTACATTTTATAATAAAATTCCGGATCCCATTCATCAATCTTACGTTTTTGATATACATCATCAAACTTCTTCCTCATTCGGTCAATATTATTCACCACCGACAACCAACTAAGATCAAAATTATAGGATGACCCTTTAAGATGCATGTGAAGATCAGCTATAGGACGACTTAATACCGCATTCAGTTCTTTATTATTATGATCTATAAAAGCAGACCAATCAAAGTATTTTCTCTGAAGACCATTATTTATATCATACGCTGCCACATAAGAGGTAGTAAACAAATCCTCTCCTAGCAAACTTGTCATCAGATGCCAACGTAAAAGCCTAGAATAATGACAAGTAGGTTCGTTATCCTTCAGAAAGAGAGTTTTACATCCAAAGTGTAACAACACATTATATATAGAATCGCCAAAAAACTTCAATTCCTTACAATCACAATTTGGTTTCATCCACTGAGACGTAATCACCTGACCAACAATAGCCTGTTGATCAAGCGTATTATAAACATTCGTCTTTTTCAAAAGACTCATCACATGCGATTCCTTAAGTTCCGTATCTAGATTTATACATTCATCAGAAGTATATTTATTATTCTTTTTCAATAAACCTGCTTTATAAAGCACATTGTCTCCATCCTGTTCTGCAAACAACGCTCTCAAAGCATTACTAAGATGTTCCATAATACCGATTTAATCAATTAAGTAGTTTTCTAATTTGTTCCACGGATAGCTTATCACCTACAGCATTAAACAAATCCGACATTTCTTTTTTATTCTTATGTAATTCCAAAATCTTCTCTTCTACTGTATTACGGCAGACTAAACGATACACCTCTACAGTATTATGTTGTCCTATTCGATGTGCACGTGCAAAAGCCTGATTCTCAACAGCCGGATTCCACCAATCATCCAACAGAATCACTCTGTCGGCTGCAGTAAGGTTGAGCCCTGTACCTCCAGCCTTAAGACTGATCAAGAAAACCTTATTTTTATCATCATTCTGAAAAGAATCTACCAATACTTGCCTGTTACGTGTGTTCCCGGTTAATAACAATAGTTTGACTGAATCTTGTGTCAACCTTTCTTCCAATTCATCTAAAGCAGATGTAAACTGTGAAAACACCAAGATCTGATGCCCATCAGCAATAAAATCCTTTATCATTTTAACTGCAAGTTCAATTTTTGTAGATTTCACATATCCTTTGTGAGTAAGGCTCTTTGGCAATAAATTAAGACTTACACAACATTGCCTTAATCGCAACAATCCCTCTAAAGCAATGCTATTTATTCTACCGCTAATTCCCGTTTCAATCGCTTTTATAAAAATAGTCCTTATAGCCTTATACACCGAAAGTTCTTCCTCACTTAACTCAATAAAAATATTTTTCTCAAACTTACGAGGTAGATTTTTTAGCACTTCATCCTTTGTTCGACGCAAAATAAATGGCGATAGAAACAACTTTGAAAGTTCCACCCATCTTTTGTCATCCCCCTGTACATTAAATGTTTTGATTTTATTAAAAACAATTTCCATTTCAGGAATCAAAAGCTTGAATTGCGACCATATTTCATCCACAGAATTTTCAATGGGAGTACCACTAAGTATTATCATATGATCACACATCAGTTCACCAATAGCTTTATGTCGCTGGGTATTATCATTTTTTATCAACTGACCTTCATCCACTATAATAGTGTCATATTTATTACAAGAAAATTTTTCTGTATGTATACGAACAGCTTCGTAGGAAGCAATCTCAATCCTGGAAGAAAGCTGTGGAGCAAACTTGTTTATTTCATTTTCCCAATTTGCAGTGAGGGATGCAGGGCAAATTACCAAATGTTTCTTTTCACCGTCTTCTAAAATAGCAAGATGCACTAACACCTGAAGAGTCTTTCCGAGTCCCATATCATCGGCTAGCAAACACCCTGTTCCTTTTTTCCTCATTTTGGCAAGCCAAATTACGCCCTCCATCTGATAAGGCTTAAGTTTAGCATTAATCTTCTGAAGTACAACAGTATGTATTTTATTCAATTCATCATTGGTCAAGCCAGGCAAAGGCAAATAAAGTTTCTCGGCATCTAAATCCTTAACCAATGTTCCAGTCACAACTTCAGGTGGTAAAGATGTAATCTTTTGTCTACTGAATAAATTTATATTTCCGTCACACTCTGCATAATTACGACTGAACAGATAAGCCTCAAGAATTTTCTCCGCAACGCCATCATCATCACTACCAGCACTTCCTGTAGAGAACCATTCAATGCCCGATTTATTGGATTTCAAATACACAGGTACATGTGAATCCGTCCCTTGAGGAACAAGTAACTTCCAACCTCTGCACATTAGCGACTTCAACATATCAAAATTATCCTCTTTAATATGAAGAATACTACGTTCATAATCCAAAGAGGAACCCAGTAGAGACAATAATTCACATTCTTTTTTCTCACATCTGAGCATCCACCGGTTATCATCCGTCTCAAAAGGAATATCGACATATTGTGCAGGAAAGAGAGAAGTAGCACCTTCATACCTCAATCGCACTTTTAAATTTTTCCACCAAACCTTGATATTAGAGATATACAATTCTCCTCCCATCAAAGACCCTTCCTGAAAATTAAGTCTTTTTCCAAAAGGTAAATATCCAGACAAAGAAGCAACCCGTTTCAAAGAGCTTCCCTTCCCACCTGATTTTACATACAACCATGGATGACTATTTATGGCTTGTCTAAGTATCTTACAACTCACCTGTTCAGGCGAAAAAACAAATGGCTGTCTATTTTGACCTGTTTGAAACAATAGTTGACAAAGTGTATCAGAGGCAAACTCCTCCGATTTAAGCAAATCATCTATTGTAACCTTTCTCTGAAAAGGTGAAAGAGTCTTGGAACCTGTTTCCAAACAAACCTCTATATCTACACCTTTATCTAAAGAGTCTTTTTTAATGATACAAACAAGCCGGAATTTCATGAGTCAAAGTCGTAAAAATAATCAAAACTATCTATCATTCTTTTCATCAACTTATGTTTTTTTTCATCCGTGCAAGTTATCTGCCTATAAGGCTTCACTGTATTCTTCAGTTTACCGGAAAAATCAAAATCATCTATACGACATCCACCATCACAAATATATCGCAAAAAACATCCCGAACATGGTTCCACATTATCTACAGAAGTCTCCTCATGAATTTCTTTTCCTTTTTCCATAAAATATGAAATGGGATGTTCCAACACATTACCATAGCTTTCCACCTCATAAATGCGGTTGCAAAAATACACAGAACCATCAGCATTTATTGACATTCCACCAAGTCCACAGTTTTTTGCTATCAGATTAGGTGAATGTCCGGCTATGAAATTTTCATAATCAGCATTTTTATCCACAAAAGATTCTATTCCTTTTATGCGTTTTGAATATTTTTCGTTTTCTTCTGAGGAAATATTCACATTACGTCCAGGCAACAACTTTTTACTAAGTTTAAAAAACACCTCATTGGATGTACGCCTTCTAACAGCAACTACAAGCTCCTTATATCTAACATCCGTATCGTCTTCCAAATTCTCATAAGTAAACGTTGTAGATACTGATGTCTTTACTCCCAAATTAGAAAATTTCACTACAGTCTCCACCACAACATCAAAATTTCCTTCCCCCCTTACAACAGCATTTGTTCTTTCATTCACACCATCAATACTAAACTGAATCTCGTCAATAAAAGGTGCAAGTTCTTCAATCATATTTTCAGTCCAAAGTAGACCATTTGAAAGCACAGTCACTTTAAGCCCTATATCATGGGCATGTTTTAAAATATTTGCAAAACCTTTAAACATCAATGGTTCACCGCCAGAAAAAGTAACATTCTCTCCACCGGAAACTTTAAAATCAGATAAAATACCAATCCAATTTTCCAAACTCAATTCTGATTTCAACTTGGTGCCTGATCTCATAAAACAATGCTTACACCTTAAGTTACAGGCATTCGTTATGTAAATGTTCAGCATCTTATATCCCTCAAGATACTCTTTAGTCGGTAAAACACCTACACCTGCGAATTTTCTAGCGAAAATAGCTGCTAGCAAAGATTTAAAAGAAGCCATTTCTTCTTCTGATTCAATTTCTTCAACGACCTGCCCTATCATCCAACCCTCTCTGAGTTTATTCAAGAGAGAGAGTTGGATTTTATTTTTTAGTACAATCCAATTGGCAGTAGTTACAGATATTACCAAAATATCATTTGCTATTTTTTCTGTCACTATTTCCTCCGGGAAATACAATATATCATCAAAATCAAGTTCTCCGTTCATCCTAAAGCCTATAATAAAGGTATATAATACAAAACAGATGCCCTATCATAATAGGACATCTGACTATTTTTTACCAGCATTAATTCTGGTTAACATCACAACGTTTGAAGCAATACATTGCACCAACACGTTCTGCATCAGAGATTTTTTTCTCTGTCCAACTAAATGAAATTTTCTTTTTCATATTTATCTATTTTAAAAATTAAAAAATATAGTAATTCATCCATTAAAAGCCAATATAAATTCAGTAAGTAATTTAGTTGTCATTTTTAAATCTTCCTCATCTACAATTTCTACAGGAGAATGCATATATCTGCAAGGAATACTCACAAGCCCTGTAGGTATTCCTTCTTTAGAAATTTGAATTGTATTAGCATCGGTTCCAGTAGGTCCGGCAATAGCCTCTAACTGATATTTAATTTTTTTTTCTTCACTTGTAAAAACCAATTTCCTAGAAATAGAATTATCCATATTGGGTCCCACAGCGATAACACCACCATTTCCTAATTTAATATCTCCATCCTTAACCGGAGACATTGATGGATAATCTGTAGCATGAGTTACGTCTAGGACAATACACATATCAGGATTAATATGAAAAGCTGCAGTTTGAGCTCCTCTGGCCCTTATTTCCTCCTGAACTGTAGCGACATAATAAATATCATTATCTACACTTACATTATAAAGACTTCTTGCAACAGCAAGAAGAACCGCCAAAGAACACCTATTATCCATGGCCTTTCCTGTTATTCTGGATCCTCTTACTAGAAAATCAGAAGTCAACGTAGCCACACAACCTATTTGTACAAATTCCAGTGCTTCTTCCTTATCTTTCACATTAATATCAATCCACAAATCTTCTGGAGAGAGATTTTGTTTGTTATTCCCTCTTTCTTGAAGGTGAACAGGTTTAACACCTATAACGCCATCAATTAAGCCATTAATACCTTTAATGCTAACCACCTTGCCAGGAAGTAAATTTGTATCAATTCCACCTATTTCATTAAAATACAGAAAACCATCATTATCAATATATGTAATTATAAGGCCTATTTCATCAGCATGTGCTGTAAGCATTATTTTTTTTCTACAATCACATGTTCCATGTTTTACGGCAACTACATTACCTAAAGATGTAGAGTATGTATCAGACACATAGGCTGAAATTTCATTACTCCACAAATCAAGTACTTCTTTTTCGTTTCCTGATGGAGCAACCATCTTTGCAACCTTTTGAAGAAAATTTATATATGAAAAATCCATATTTTAATATTTAGCGATGCAAATGTATAAAAAATAGCCAGAATAAACGAATAAAAATATCAAAAAGTAGTTAGTGAACTTTCACTTCAAAATACAACTATGCGTACGTCTCTCTTGAAATCACCCAATCAGCAATTGTCCGAGTCTCCGCACTAAAATTTATTGCAACCTTTACCACCGGAAGCCCACAAAGAGCAAAACGATCTGCATATTGCTGCAAAGCAATTTGCTTCATGGCAGTCTCCGCATTTTGATTCAATTTCAGTTCTACCAGATAGAGAGTAGTCCTCGTGCGAAGCACCATATCCACACGTCCTTTCAGTGTGTGCACCTCCACATCGGTATAAATACCCAGCAATGAGAATATCACATATAGCATCTGCTGGTAATGCCCCTCATAATCCGTGTTGTCGCAATAAGGCACAGTGGAAAGAAAAGCCTGAAGCAGCTTCAAAGCCTCGTCCATATCTCCCCGCACAATGTTACGCGCCAAATTACGCACCACACTGTTCACCTCATGACTGTCACTCTTCACATAAGATGGGATCAGGCTTTTCATCAGACCAACACGCACCTCTTTGTTTGGAATATCAAGCATATATGCGTCAAATTCCAAATCCGCACCCTTTATCGTAAGGTAACCGGCCTGATAAAGCAACGGCATATAATTGGTAGCCAACTCTAAAGGTACGTTAAAATCACTGGGAGACGCTTCCTCGCCACCAATTTCTGATGGCAATACAGCATATTTACGCAGCATCTCTATGATATAAGTGGGTGTACCACTCTCAAACCAATAAGAGCCGATCTCTCCCAAAGCCATCGCCTTCAGCAAACTGAAAGGATTGAAAACGTCGGGCGACGGCCACGAAAAATGATAACCGTCATAATTTTCCTTCAGTCTGTCCAACATCTCCTCTGCAGTGATTCCCAACCGGGTAGCCAGATGCTTTACATCGGGAGCCATTTGAGTACGGAGTTCTTCAGCAGTGATACCGCAAATGGCAGCATAATCAGGCAGCATACTCACATTGGTGATATTATTAAGTTCACTGAACACGCTAAGTTGCGAGAACTTGGTTATACCCGTAAGAAAAACAAAGCGCAGATAAGGATCACACGCCTTCAACGGACTGTAAAAATTGCGCATCACATTACGCAACTGCGGCAGATTTTTCTCCTCATGAACCACGTCAAGCAGAGGAGCGTCATATTCGTCTATCAAGACAACCACTTTTTTACCGGTCTGCTTATAAGCACGTTTTATAAGTCCCTCCAGACGCTGATTCACATACAGTTCCTCTTCTACACGTCCATAAATCTCCTCGTATGCCATGAGTTTCAATTCCAGTTCCGCGTTCAGTTGTTCCCTGTCCACATGTTTAGCGGTACTCATGTCGAAGTGCAACACCGGGTGTTGTATCCATTCCTTCTCCAATGTCTCCATGGCCAGTCCCTCAAACAAATCCTTCCGTCCCTCGAAATAACAGTGAAGGGTACTGGTAAGCAAAGATTTTCCAAAACGTCGGGGACGGCTTAGAAACAGATAGCTGGAAGCCGAATGCGTCATCCGGTACACATATTCCGTCTTGTCAATATAGAGAAAATTCCCCTCACGTATCTTAAAGAAAGTCTGTATCCCGATAGGATATAATCTTTGCAAATCTTCCATATCAATCTTATTTTTCACAAAGCTACAAAAAAATCCATTCATAAAGACCGCAGGCGGGAAACTTTTTCCCGCCTGCCGCTTTTACCTTATCTGTTTTTTCACCGTTCTCCTCTCTCCTCCTCTTTTCTTCTCCTGTATCGAAAATACATTCTCCTCCATTCATCCCAGATAACCCCGGCTTCCTCTTCATTGAAGGCATCCAGACAGCACTCCACCACTTTTACGTAATCACTCAATGGGCGTTTTGCCCCTTTTTTAAATCATTAAAAGTAGAGTGGCCGATGTGTACGCTCTTGCATATTTCGTCATTTTTCAAATCCGTACGCTTTTGCAACTCTCCTATGTAAACTCCTAAAGCTACATAAAAACCTTTTTCATTTTCCATTCTTTTTTATTGTTAAAATTACACCGTAACGGTTAATTATTTTCACTTTCATCCCAACATGTCGGGACGATGTCTATTTTGCATTTACTAATTTTACGCCGTGTTTTGAAACACACTCATATTTTTTTGCAAAAATAAATATTTTAACTTGAAACAAAAAGAAAAAGATGCCAAACAACTACAGAATGTCCTATTTCATGCCACCTATCGCTCCTATCAAAGACAAACAAGGCCGACTGATGACTCCTCCCACGCTTATCCCCTTCTGCGAAGTCTCCATCGAACAAGTTTTCCAAATGATTACTTGCAACGAGAATCTCAAAGCCCTGACCGAACAAGTACGCAACTCCGAAGATATACGAACCGCCAAAGCGTCATTACTACCGTATGTGACCCCCTGCGGCACATTCACCCGCCGTAGCAGTAAGGATTTCGTCTCCCCGTCTCACCTGGTGATAGTAGATGTGGACGGTCTCCACTCTTATCAGGAAGCAGTGGAAATGCGACGTATGCTCTATGACGATCCTCTCCTACAACCTGTACTCACCTTTGTCAGCCCCAGCGGACTGGGTGTAAAGGCATTTGTTCCCTGCCATTATTCCTCCACGACAAATGACATCCCAAATATCACAGACAACATGAGTTGGGCGATGCGGTACGTAGAGACGGCATACAATACGGTAACAGCAGTTTCTTCCGAAACAAAATCCAAAGTAGATTTCTCCGGCAAAGACCTCGTGAGATCCTGTTTCCTTAGTTACGACCCGGAAGCATTGTTCAGAACCACCAACGAATAAATCATAAATCAAAAATCATAAATCAAAATGACCGATATTGAATCTTTACGCCGTCTCACCGAAGCAGTCGAAACGGCAGGAGCGGACATTGCTCCCACTTATCTTGAATACGTACAATTGTCATTCGCCATCGCAACGGATTGCGGCGAAGCAGGACGTGAGTTTTTTCACCGCCTGTGCCGGGTATCTCCCAAGTATCAGCGCGAACATGCCGAACGGGTATTCTCCAACGCACTCCACACCCAACGTGGAGAAGTGCACCTGGGCACCGCTTTCCACCTTGCCGAAGCGACGGGAGTAAGCATCTGCATAGAAGAAATGCCCAAACATCCCACAGGTACAAAAGGTACAGCAGGTACAGCACGCAAATTTCCCCCACACACGGGCGCGCATAATAAGGTGGGAAATGACAATATCTCCGATGATAGAGAAGGGGAAGAAGAACTATTGCCAGGCAGTGAACCACAACATCAATTGCCCACTTTTCCGGAAAACGACTGGCCGGAATTTTTGCAACGTATCATAAAAGCCGGGAGCAACCCAATACAACACGACATCATGTTATTGGGAGCGCTCACTGCCCTGGGTGCTTGTATGTCGCGCCACGTGCGATGCCTATATGGCGGCAAATACCATCACCCCAGCCTCCAATGTTTCGTAGTGGCTCCTTCGGCTTCCGGCAAAGGTATTCTTTCCTACATCCGCTTACTCGTGGAACCTATCCACGACGAGATCCGCAAAGAAGTGACCATACAGATGAAAGCATACAAAAAAGAGAAAGCCGAGTATGATGCAATGGGAAAAGAACGAACCAAAAAGGAGGCTCCACAAATGCCCCCTAACAGGATGTTCCTCATTTCGGGCAACAACACCGGTACGGGTATCCTACAAAACATCATGGACTCCGACGGAACCGGACTTATCTGCGAAGCGGAAGCGGACACTCTCTCCACCGCCATCGGATCGGACCACGGTCATTGGAGCGACACCCTGCGCAAAGCGTTCGACCACGACCGCTTGTCCTACAACCGCCGCACCGACCAGGAATACCGGGAAGTGAAGAAAAGCTATTTTTCCGTCCTGATTTCGGGTACGCCGTCGCAGGTGCAAACTTTCATTCCGACGGCAGAAGACGGATCATACTCCCGCCAATTATATTATTACATGTGCGGAATCAGTAAATGGATCAGCCAATTTATGGACAACGAGATAGATTGGGAGGAGATATTCACCGCTATGGGACTGGAATGGAAAGAAAAGTTGAGTGTGATAAAATCGCACGGCATTCATACCCTGCAACTCACGGATGAACAAAAAGAAGAAATCGACACCGTCTTTTCCGACTTATTTGAACGCTCCAGTGTAGCTAATGGAAGGGAAATGTATAGTTTTGTGGCACGTCTGGCTGTCAATCTATGCAGAATCATGTCGGAAGTAGCCGTATTGCGTGCTCTCGAAAGCCCGCAGCCCTACGACTTCAAGACCTCTCCCACCTCTCCTTTCACACCGGACAAGGAGATTCCTGCCGACAACCGCAAAGATGACATCATTACCCGTTGGGATGTATTCATTTCACAGGAAGACTTTCATGCTGTGCTTAGCCTTGCGGAGCCTCTCTACTGTCATGCCACGCATATTCTATCGTTCCTCCCCAGTACAGAAGTCAGCCATCGTCCTAATGCCGATCGTGACTATCTTTTCCAGAAACTGGGTGATGAATTTACTCGTACACAGTTACTGGAAGAAGCAGTTGCCATGGGAATTAAGGAAAATACAGCCCTCACTTGGCTGAAACGGCTCACCAAACACGGAAAATTAATCAGTATGGACGGTAAAGGGTTGTATGCGCGTGCGTGTGTGTATGAGTGAACCGGAAAAAGTGTACCTACTGTACCCGTTTTACTTACGGATACGGTAGTCATTTCAATTACCGCATCCGTTTTGACTGATACAATCGTTTTTCCTGCATAAAGCATCGCTTTAGGAGGTGTAAAGCTAAGCTTTAGACATCGTAAAGCGGTGCTTTAGACACCATAAAGCGACGCTTTATTTAAGGCTCTCCTAAAGCATCCACAATGACTCTCACCTCCAATGGTGTGAATGAGCGTCGCTTTGATTCGTAGCCTAAGTCGTACAGGCGTTGCAGAAGTCCGGGACACAAAGAGATCCATTTCTTCATTTTTCGATAGGCAGCAATGTCAGTTAGTTGCGGAGAATAAAGTTGCGCCAGTTCCATGCGCCCGTAAGCACGTATTTTAAATTCGCTCATGATGGATATATTTCTGATTTACTGTTACAAAAATAACAAAAAACGACTATATAGCCAACGTTTTTCCTTTGAATAACCGACTATAATGACAAATAACCGACCGCTACCATACACAACCGTGCACATCTGATTTCCGGGAGATCCGGAGTAGTATTTTTGTATCGTCGAAAGGGAAAAGAATCCCCGGACAATATGTTTAACCCTTTAATTTATTGTTTTATGATTCGTTACAAAATTTATCAGAACCAGCAGAAGAAAGGCTTGAATGCGGGTAAGTGGTTCGCCCGTGCAGTAAGCGACGAGACGTTTGATTTGGCAAAGCTTGCCGAACATATGTCGAAGCACAATTCACCGTATTCCGGTGGTGTCATCAAAGGTGTGCTTTCGGATATGGTAGATTGCATCAAGGAATTGTTGCTAGACGGCAAGTGTGTGAAAATTGATGATCTTGCCATTTTTGGTGTGGGTATTCGCAGTAAGGCAGCCGATACGCTGGAAGAATTCTCGTTGGAGAAGAATATTAGCGGCATGCGTCTGAAAGCTCGTGCCACCGGTAATCTGTCTACCACGAACCTGAAGCTCAACAGCCAGTTGAAGCAGCAGACGGAGTATCAGAAACCGACAACTGCCGGCGGAGGTTCTGATTCAGGTGACACCCCTGATCCGAAACCGGACGGAGGCGGTGAAGCGCCTGATCCGGCTGCTTAAAAGGTTCACCACGGAGGACACGGATTTCCACAGATTATATTGAATTGGTAGTTGCTAAAGTAGTCGATTATTTATCTGTGTGAGTCTGTGTAGATCTGTGGTAAAAGAAAACTATTATCAATTTATTTAAAACCTGTTATTATGAGTAAATCATCATCTCCCCGCTCTGTATGGAGCTTAGTTCTCAAAATCGTTATCACTGTAGCCACCGCCATCGGAGGTGTGTTCGGAATACAAAGTTGCATGTAACTCCATGCGGACTATTACATTAATTATCATTCATTGCAGTGCCACGCCGGAAGGAAAGTCCCTTTCGGCGGAGGCTTGCCGACAGGATCATATCTTGCACCGTGGTTTTCGTGATATTGGCTATCATTTTTACATTACTCGTGATGGGGAGATCCACCGGGGACGTGCGTTAGAAAAGGTCGGGGCACACTGCCGTAATCATAATGCCCATTCGGTTGGTGTTTGTTATGAGGGAGGACTGGATGCGAACGGGAAGCCGAAAGATACGCGTACACTGGAGCAAAAAGGAGCTTTGCTCGCTTTGTTGAGGGAGTTGAAAAGACAGTTTCCGAAAGCGTTGATTGTGGGACACCGGGACTTGAATCCAATGAAAGGATGTCCGTGCTTTGATGCGGTGAAAGAGTATTCTCAAGTAATTTCTTGTCAAAAGTAGCTTCTTATAGATTTCCACCACAGCCTTATTGTATAAAAAATACCAACGATCTTCACAGACAGTTGGTATTTTTTGGAAATGCAGGGATTCATGTTTGTCACATGAATCTAGGGACCTACATTTTTCCATCTCATTGTAAATGTTCAATTATAACATAGCGTATTAAAAAGCACTTTCAGTACTTCTTATTCATTGTTTTTCATCGTTCAACGAGTATAAGCTCCATCTTTAGCCTCAAAGATGACAGATGGTTCAATCACTTCCACAGTATGCCATGCACCCTTAGGTATCTGACAGCCATACTTGGCTTCTGTAGGATTGAGATGGATACGCTGTACTTCTCGATACTCAACCTTACGAGCTACATCTTGTACACTCATCCCCTTCTGAAAATCATCCGTATCCTTCTCATACGAAACGACTTCCTCATAAATTACTTCGTCCAACTTACCACACAGGCAGATTACTGTTTCGGCAGTATCTTCATGCTGATGAATGGGCACAACTGTACCCGGAAGTAACGCGTTAAGCATTCGCTGGCTGGTATCAGCAGGTGAGGTACGCAAATCGAAGTTCTGACGCAAACGTGGATTCTCTTTAGCTTGCTCAAATAACTTATCTAAAAATTCTTTATCAAATTCCATAATCGTTATTGTTTCAATGATATGAGATATTCTTCATGTAAACGATAGTATTTTTTCATGAACAATATGTAAGCAATAGCCAATACAACTGATACACCCACCAGATATAACCAATGAGCAAACACCGTATCGGGACAAAGATAGACAAATCCTAGAGAAATCACTAACTGCATAACCGTATACAGTAATGAAACTTTTACATGCCCCACTTTCAACTCATTAGCCATAATCTGATAAGCATGCTTACGATGTGCCTCGCCCAAGTTCTCGTGCAACATAATACGATGTACAATAGTCAGACAACCATCCACACCATATACTAACAAGAATATCAGCCAAGTAATATCCGTTGTCTTGATCATCACATTACCTAACAGAAACAGTATAATAAAAGCAATACCGATAGAGCCGACATCCCCTGCGAAGCATTTCGCTTTACCCTTCGGACGGAAATTAAAAATACAAAACACCAATGAAGCAAGAATCGTTGATATGATCAAACTCTGTTCTACAAAAACACCATTTATATTCACCAGTGCCAACGGTATCAATACAGCCAAAGAGTAGCCTGCTGTGATACCATTGATTCCATCCATGAAGTTTATCACATTCGTGGCACCGACATAGACTATTAGTGCCAGTAATATTATCCACCACATTGACCAATGCAATATGCCGAGCTGATAGAATGCCATTGTGGCAGCTGCAAACTGAGCGACCAATCTTACAGAGTCCGGTAATGAATGGATGTCATCTACAAAGCTAATGCCTGCTACTAATGTCAAGCCGACTAGAAACCAAGGATATTGAAATCCGAAGAAGGCACTCCAAATCCATATACCAATCAAGAAGATTATTCCGCCACCACGTAATACTATCGTAGAGTGTGATGAACGTTCGTTGGGTTTGTCGATGATGTTACATTTATCCGCAATACGGAAATAGAGGAGTTCTGCTATGAGAAGCAGAATAAAAATAATAATGTATGTTATCATATGAATCAGTTTTGTCTGAATATATCCGGAATGATCTTATCCTTATTTATAACTCATGTGCATATTAAAAAATTATAGCTTTCAAAAATCTCTATATAGCACACTGTAAATAAACCCCAATAATTCGTTTCTTCTTCCGCTTCAAATTTTATAATTCGTTAGTACATCCAACGGTTCCCAACCAAGTTCTTTACGTGCTTTCTCATTACTAAAAGTGAGGTTCTTGGTCATCTTTTCTAATTTATAGCTATTGATAGGAGCTATTGTCCCTAAAAGATCACCGGCTAAAGCCATACACTTAGCCATCCACATTGGAATACAGATAGGTCTACTTTTGCCTAGTTGCTCTGCTATCGACTTGCTAATCTGACCAAAAGTCGGTTGGAATGTATCACACACATTATAAACTCCTCCTTTCTCAACCAAAGCAGGCATGATACGAGCAATATCTTCTGCCATCAAAATACTCTTCACAACCTTGCCTCCGGCGATATTCATATAAAAACCTTTCTTCACACCATTTACCATAGTACCAAGATTACCCGGAGCATCTTTACCAGCAAGAAGTGAAGGACGAAGAATTCCGAGAACCACATTATGCATCCCACACCATTTAGTCAGATACTCCTCAGCTAAAATCTTACTTTTAGCATATGGAGTTTCCCCTTCCAGCGGATGTTCTTCGGTAATCAATTCACCAGACTCACAACCATATACAGCCACAGTACTGATAAAAACCAGAGCCTTAGGGGGACCTACTTTCTCTAGCGCATCACACAAATGAACCGTACCGGTATAGTTCACATCAAAAAATGCCTGTTTTTCAGCTTCAGTCTTAGGTACAACATGAGCCTTACCACAAGCATGCAATACCACATCATAATGTTGCTCCAGACGAGGAACCTCCTTTGCCAAATTCGTTTTAACCATATCTTCAGAAGTGATACCACAAGTAGTCACTTCATACATTTTGTCCAATATCGGACGGATATTCTTGCCAAGAAAACCCGTACCACCGGTAAACAGTAATTTATCCATTATATAGCTTTCAAGAATTTATCCAGAATTACACTTTCAGAATACATACTCTCAGCCAGAACTCTTGCCTTTCGGCCCATTTCAATCAAAGTCGTTCTGTCCCATTTTTCAGGCCATCCACAATAACCAATACCTTCCTCACGAATCAATAAATCTATCTCACTACCTTTAGGTCCAAAGAACAAAACAGGACGACCTGACGCCAAAATGTTGTAAGTCTTACTTGGAACACCCAAACCGTACATGCCCTCCTGAAGAGTTACGAGAGCAATATCACAGGCAGCTAATACCTCATTCTGCTGAGAACGGAAATAAGGACCATGAAAAAAAACATTTTTCTGCTTTCTCTCCTTGAGCTTTTTCTCCATCGCTCCTGTACCATAAAAATGTAGTTCTACATCCTCCGGTAACATATTCATCACCTTGTCCCATCCTTGCACACGCCCAATATTACCGGCATATTCAAGAATTATCTTACCTTCCGGAAATGGCTGTGGCTTGATACTGTCAATGTCAGCCCAATTTTCAATAATGGTAATCTTAGAATTTCGCCCTTTACCAACCTTCTGCTCTAGCACAGTTGCCATATCACGCCCAAGAACAATCAGTTGATCGGCTTTCGTATAAGCCTTATCAAAGATGTGCTTGAACAAACTGTACATGGGTAGTTTCAAGCCAGCGGGACGAGTATTTTCAGGAAAAACATCATGTACAAGGATATTCAGTTCAAATCCTATTTTTTTCTTTAGTCTCGCCATTAACGGAATCATAGGAGCCGGATTCGTCACCATCAGCACCTTATCCCCGGTACATACATGTTTGCGTACCAAAGCTATCATTCTTTGACTCATTAAGATGAAAGAAAGAGCCTTGCCCTTTGTGGTATTCTTATCCAAATCAGCACCTAACGCACGATGTATCTCAATGCTCTCGTGAAGTCTAAACTTATTGTTTGCGTCAAGTTTCTTTCGCTTGTCATATATCTCAGGACCACAAATTACTCCCACGGTGTATTTCTGTACCATCACATTAGCAATCTCGCCAAGGATATAGCTCGTAGAAGTTTCATCTGGTGGGAAAAGTTCGGTTACTATCCAAAGTCGTTGAGTTATGTTATCCATTATTTATATCCTTTTAGTTTTTCTATTCACAAACAGAAGTAAGCACCTAATACCATCCACCCTCCTGTAAGCATTCAATTAATGGCATCCCCCTTAGTTTTGATCACTTTAAAAATGCCCAAACCAAGGGTTTTGTTAATTAAAACGTTTGAATTTCGACGTAACTATCTATTTTTCCACAACACCCCTGAACAGCCTCTCTACAAAGCAATTTCATAAATATCAAAAATAAAATTCAGCTATCTTTTAATATTTATTTAGAGATAAAACAGGGTAAAAATGCTACTTTATCCATATAACTGCATGGCTGAAATGTAAGACAACCGACCCACTCCCTAATATACCATTAGGAGAGAATTTGTTCATACCACAACTTTCTATAATCGAAAACATGAAAGCGTAATCAAGAACTGAATCTTTACTTTCTATATTCAAACAGTTCTTAAAATTCATCATGATATGTCTCATCATCTGCTCTGTCAGATCATTCTACAGTTCCAAATTACCATCCTACAATATCCTTTACATGGCTAACCATTCCGTTTGGATATATTTCAGGGCTTTCCTGTTCAGGCTGCCTAACCTTTTATATTTGCCCCCCTCACACTTGTCCCTAATTCGACTATGATCGGCTTGCTTCTCTGCAGCCTTTCCGCACGTACTTGCACAGCATCATAACCGGCTCTTTTGCAATCATGCTCTATCGCAAAGAGTTTTCCGATTTCATCTATAAACCAGAGAAAAACGAAACAGTTTTCTTCCAGTGACTTAACGAACTTCCGACGTATATGAATCAAGCAACCGAACGGTGCTGGTTGGGATGGAGCTCATCATTGTCATATATCTTATTACCCTGTGATAAAAAAGTCTATGAAGTGATCTAGAAACCGATGGATGGCCTTAAGACCACGATTACCGTGTTCATATATGAACCATACAAGCTTCTAAACATTAGCCATAATACCCCAAAAATATCGTTTTGAATACCACATACCATTATTCTTTTCTACACCGACCAGGCCGGATGTCTCATCCAGCGTCCAGTTGTGCGCTTTACGAGTGGCATTCTCTCAAGCATCTTCCATATCTTGCGTACGTGAGTAATTCTTATGGGCTATGACGCCAATGCCTTGTCATCCATCTTCCCCCCATGTGAGGCTGTTTCTTTACAAATGAGTGAGTCCACGGCTTTTGCCAAGCACATAATAGCTTGCCACCTCATAAAAGTGTTCTTCATAACTTTCCGAGATGCAAATCAGTTCACGATATCACCAAGTTTCAATCTTGCCGTTATACTTCACAAAGGAATCGTTCTTCGACAAAGTAAAATAGTCATACAATTTATAATAGACTGGGACTGCTGCATATTTTTTTATTTCGATAGCTTGTGCGTTGTGAACGCCTGTCCAATTCTGCTCTATTCTTCTCGAGAGAAAAACGATCATCAACAGAAATTGATGCACTCAGATTGTTCCCGACATTCTTGTCCGACCACTCATCCTTTTCTTCCTCATGAGTTGGCTTATGACCGAGCTTCAGCAATCTTTTCTGTTCGGCATTTCGCTTATAGCACTGCCCGTTACGATATTGAACAAGCCGCTTTGCCTCGTTCTCCGAGAGTTGACACTTCTGCAACATTTCCATAAGAGCAGCTAGCTTCTGATTTCAAGGAGAATGTCAGATTATCGGACGCTTTCTGATGCTCATTGTTCTCTTGTATTATCCTGCGGACATTTTCACAATTGTCCTCGCGCAACTGCCAGAGTTCAACTTACACCGATCGGCCTGTTCTTTCATTTGTTGCATATAGAATGATGGCATCATAATCGACTTTCTGTTTCTCTTTTCATTCTTTTCCATTGCTACGACTTTTTGAAATTCGTAGTAAAGATAACTCAGACAATCTCGAGAACTGTACGGAGAAATAGATGGTTACCGTTTTCTTATACCATTTATAGAATATATCATAATATCCTATTACATCCTAATATCCACAAGTGTTTTTAATAAAGCACTATAGTTCAATAGATTATTGCAATTTTCAAATCACCTACTTGGGAGAAAAGTTTTCCTTGTAAATCTTTGACTTATATGATTATACAAAAAACTTTACGGATTTATGATACATAAAAACTATTAAATTGAAAAAAACTCGAATATTGTTTCTACATAATACTGTACTAGAAATAGAAACTTTAAATCTCCACAGCTATACACATGAGGTATTAAGATCTTCATCTTTTAAGCCCTAATTTGAATTCTTACAAATTGTCATTAATTTACTTTTTATTTTGTTGTTTGCTTTTTATTTCTTGTTCCATTATCTTAGCATCAACAAGGAAACGAAACCAATATGCTTGAAGGTAAGCATGTACATATCCAGCCTTTCCATCAAGAAACCCAAGTTTGAAATAATAACGATACCAAAAATATAGTTTTGCTCTTAGGAACTTTGGCATTCTGTAATAAAAGCCATCACGAAGCTTACTAGTTTTTCTAGCTTCATGATACAATGTATTAGGATCTGCTTGACCAACAGTTCTTGTTGAAAAGTAATCAGCCACTTCTCTAGTTGCATACCAATTATGCTTATTAACCCAAGCATCAAGCCCCTTGAAATCATAATGCAGACAGTCATTCTCCAAATCAAGAATCCTACCTTCACTGAGTATAATATGCTCACCCATAGCTCTATTTTCATAACGCCCCTTACCGAATTTGAAAATAGTCAAGTTATAGAAAGGATACATACCACCATGCTTCAAAAATGTGCCCATAAATGCAATTAAAAACTTCATTACAAACCCATTCACATCATCATCACGATGTTCTTTACATGCTGCTACTATTTCAACAGCAAGTTTAGGAGTAACCTCCTCATCTGCATCAATACGATACACCCAAGTAGTCTTTATATCTACATTGTCCAAAGCCCAATTGAACTGTGCAGCATAATGATTGAATGGTTCGTGATAAAAAACCTCTGCACCTAAACTCTCTGCAATCTCTATTGTGCGATCAGTACTACCGCTATCGACTACACAGATTCGATCTGCAACTCCATTGAGAGATTTAATGCATCTTTCAATATTAACATCCTCATTTTTTGTGAGGATAATAGCTGTGATATCTGTCATAAAAAATTATTTATCATATTTACCTTCACCTACTTCTATCAAAAAATCCACAGTATCATTATAATATTTATCAAAACTACTGAATTTTTTTATTTGAATCTTCATTTTTTCTTGTAACTCTTTTCGCAGTTTCTCATCAGTTACAGCTTTTACAATTTGCTTCGCTGCTTCTTTTGCATTCTTTGGAGTATAATATAAGCATGAATCACCAAAAACCTCAGTATTAAAGAATAAATCAGTAGCAACTGTCGGCAATTGAAAATACATAGACTCAATCGTACTTGCAGAAAACACCTCCAAAACAGAAGGAAGATAACTTATTTTACACTTACGATAAAGAATAGCTAAATCTTGTTGTTTTAGATTACCATGATTTACAACTCTGTCTTGATATCCCAATTCTTTAATTTTTGTTTCGATAATAGGCAATACAGGTGAAGATTTTGGCAAAGTAATATGAAATCTATAATTCTTAATACCGTATGTATCCTCCAACTCTTTTAACACCTCGGGAATAATATCCAAGTTCTTGTGTTCACCACTACCAACAGCAGGAATTTCTACCCAACCAGACTCTTCTACTATTGGAGTATTATCCAGTGAGGCATATACAGCTGGTAATACATTATTTACAACTCGAATGCTATCTGGCACTTTCCCTAACTTGCAAATTAGTCCATTCTTTACCGCTTCAGTTTGAGTTACTATATATTTAACTCTATTTACAAGTTTCTTTAAAAGCACAATATGAAGTTTCATTCTTACTTTTGTCTTAAAAGGAAGTGTACTCCATGCATATGGATTAGATGTAACAATCCATGGATGAACAAATCGAATAACCTCACGATGTTTAAAAAAATTATAACAAGGTCCCAAGATTGTATATATAACATCTGGATTTATCTCCTCTTCCAACTGCATAAGTTTATTCTGAACCGTTCTATATGTATGAAAAAAATCCGGCTGATTAGGATACACATGATAACGTCCTTTTGCATTTGCCTTAAATTCATCGTTCAAATATACGGTGTCCAGACATTCCGATACAGCATAATACCATTCTACATCTGAGCGAGGTATTTTCTGAGTACCCAGCAGGAAATTATGAACAACCTGCAAACCACCACCCACATTACGAGCATTCACTACGTTTATTAATATTTTCATTATTATCTAATTTTATTCAAAAAAAGATTGCTTTCTTTAAGATACGCACGATAGTCAAATTTTGTTTCTCCTGTTATGCGAGCAATTTGTTTCATAGAAGAAATTTGTTCTTTCGACAATGATAATATTCGATAAATACCTTGTTCTATACTGTTCACAGAATCATCATTAATGATTAGAGCATTTTTCCCATCAATGGCATAATAGCCTAAATCGCTTGTTAGGGTCATTAAAACTGGACATCCTGCAGCCATAGATTCTGCCATTTTAGTAGGGAAGCCTGCTGTATTCTTTCTAGAATGACTGCGAATAATAGCAGAAAAGTCTGAAATATGATAATAATATGGTACTAATGACTGAGGCACCTTTCCTAAGAATATTAAATTCTGTCTATATTTTTCCATCTCATCTATAGGACAATAATCTACTGCTTGTTCTTGTGAAACCCCTACTACTAAAAGCTGTATTTTACTTGTACTTTTAAGAACTCGCAATAATGCTTCTACCAAATTACCAAGTAAGTCTTTCTTGGCTGGTGTACCTGCAAAAATGATTCGAACACCATTATAATTATTAAGTTCTGGCATATCTCTTGCTGCAAAATTATTCCATTTCGAATCTTTTATATCAATTAGCGGTGGCAATATAAGATTATTGCTTCCTGAATAATACCTATTTAAAAAACGACTTATAGGAATTATATTTTTAAAGCGTTTCTGAATGTAACGCATATTAAGTTCACTCATCCAATAAATAGGACACCACTTTCCGCCAGGTGTTTCATTAGAATCCGGCCACTCTGTAAGATCGAGAACCAACTTTTTATTATGCTTCCTACAAATATTCTGCAAAAACATATTCATTTGTAATGTTGTATTATAAACAATCAATATATCGTATTCCTTTATTGTACTTCTTATTATCCTTCTGGCATTAGGATAAGGATATGTGTAACGTAAGATTCTTTCAGACCAAGAATGTGTATCAATGTCATTACTAATCTTATACGAAATATTATCATAAATATACCTCCCCTCTACACAGTCTTCCTCACGATATTTACCACCAAAACTTAGTACATGAATACTATGACCGAGGTCGCGAAAAATACGAATATTATTCAAAACTCTAGAGGCGGCTGCATCGCCCTCTGGAAATCTGAATAATCCTAAATATAAAATTTTCATTATAATCTAGTTCTATCAGTATGAATAAATAACTGTTTTAAGAAAGATAGGTGGCATCGTACCCAGTATTTTATTCTATTAATTAACAAACTTATTGGAGATTCTTGTTTAATCTGATTAAACACAATTGTCATTCTAGCATATTCGTAATACAATGAACTCAAAGGATGCACACATCCATTCTGCCATGGTTTGGGCTTTGAAACATAATGAACTATTATAGGGTTATTTTTATACTGTGCTACATTCTGTTTCTCCTTGATGTAGGCATTAATAACTTTACCATCTTTCTTATCACCTCTTAACACCAAAAAATAACTATAAACAAGAGATGTCATATTCCACATTGGCATCAAATGATATGTCTTATCATATAAAACAGCATTAAGTACATCTTGGTCGTGATACTTAATACGATTATGATTAGTTACTAAATATTCAACTAATTTATTAGCTATATTATTGTGACGCCAATACTCCATATTAATCACATTTACCCCAGCATTGAAATAACCATATTGGATTGGATAACCTAAACGTTCTGCTTCATATCCGGAACCAATTTGCGGGACTGCTGCTAAAGCATACTCGTTAAGATCAATTTCCCACAATTTCTGAATTGACTTATTAATGATAATGTCACAATCTAAATAAATAACTTTTTCAACATCTTGTGGCAGAATCTCAGATATCAACAATCTATAATAAGTGGCCCTACTTATGTGAGTAAGATTACTATCTGATGGCATAGGGAACTTTTCTACTATATTTGTATTTACTAAACAAATACGCAGAGTTCCTCCCAAATCCTCGACTTGTTTTCGAATTATGCACTCTTTCTCATATTTTAATCCTTCTGTAAGAAGATAAATGCTTACATTTCTATTATTTAACAATAACGAAGTTAGCATAATTGTACAATGCTGTACAAAATTGTCATCTGTTGCGCAAACGATTTTCATATATATTTTTATCTTTAGTTATTGAAAGAATAATAAAAAGAAAAATAGCCGTATAGGATAAACTTCTAAGTATAAAGCAATACTCTACTCTAGCCGCAAATATTGCATTGCCAGATAATGACATTAGTATTACCAAAGCATAAGGAGAGTTATGAGATTTATAAAGTTTTTTCAGAAAGTACCCTAACAAAAACATCAAAATAATAACACCGATCACCCCAAATGTATAATATATATCTCCAATGAGAGCTGTTCCCATACCTCCTTGAGTTGAATCCATAAAAGAATTAGTAAACATTGTCGAAGAACTTAAAGCTAAACTACTTCTAGGAATAAAAAGCAAAATAAAGGACTGCATAAAAGGAACAATGCTTGCAAGCTGAAGTAACATATTACTACCACCAGTAAATCCTTGTATATCGGCATAATTAACTAAAAATGAATTGGCACCGTTTGCAGAAACAAAATCATATACTAAAGTTAAAAACAAAGAATCTTGCTTAGCAACTCCATCTCCAGCTCTTGTCATCCCAATCATTATCATTGTAGCGTACCCTACTAATATAATAGCTAAAACTTTACAAGTTCTCATTTTTTTTATAGAAATTCCATACATTAAAAGCATCGGAATTAATAACTGTGCAGCACTAGACCTCAATCCGGATAAAAGAAGAGGTATAACCAATAATATTGAATTGACATAAAACAGAAAAGGTAATTGTTTTATTAATTCACGTAATGATGATGCATATTGGGAAACACTACTAAAATTTGTAACAATAGAAATTGTATATGCATACATTGCATATATCATATATTCCCCCCAATTACCATATCTCTGATTCAAGTCCGATGCCAAATCTGAATACAATGATATCAACCGACCTCCTCCCATTATATAAAAACATACAATAAAAAAAAAGCATAATAGATTTGAGTATAAACAGCTTCGCCTATTAAAAGATACATTGAACCACAAAGTATGGTTTCCCTGTTGTTTAGACAAGCATAACCCGAACATATACGAATTATATCCTATAAAACATAATATATAAACCTTAAGAAGATTATACTCTGTATCAACAAATGCTCTTCCCTGATAACTATCTAATAAGGGAAATACAAAAGGTGTAAGAAAAGAGCACAGAAAGAAAGCAATCGAAAAGAAGAATTCAAAACATAAAAGCTGATCACGTCTGTATTTATATAGATACACCATATTTTCAACAACGTATAACAATATTGTAACAGGAATTAACCATCTCCCATAATTACCAATGTCATTAGTAACGTATAATAGAGAATACACAATGATATTAATTAAAGAAAATATCTTCATATTTATTATAACAAATAAATAAACCTAAGAATAATTAGCATCCGATTTTATTCTTTATAAAAGAATAAGCTATCTTTCGCTCATTACTGGAAAGTAATAGCAATGCTGCGAATAGCAACGTTGAAAGTACAGATGCCATGCTAACAATCAAAAAACGAATAAAACCATGACCTATATAATAAGAAAATAGTATTGGTAAAAGAGGCGATAGTAATATAAATAAGAAACAAGGAAGTATAACCCTTTTTAAATAATCCTTATAACGGTAAGGATAGATTTTGTGTAATAAATATAAACTTACAGGTTGATTAATAATTGAAATAAATAGACTTAATACAAAAACAAATATAGGACTTGTGCCAAATCGCAATGCCAGCCAAGAAAAAGGTAAAACCGATGAAACAACTATGCTTCTGTACAATTGGTATTTTTTCATATCTCCAACAGCTTGCACTACTTGAGATAGAGGAGAATTTAAGCAACAAACTAACAAATCTGCTAAAACAAGACGCGTAAAGATGCTTGTATATACAGGTACCGACTCACCTAACCATATACTTAAAACATAATCTGTCTCAAGCATAATAGGTAAAGATAATAGAAACAGGAATCCAAATGACATTTTTGACATACCATACATCAGAGAAGTTGTTCTATTAATATCTCCTAGTGCATACGACTCTACCATTTGAGGTCTAAATGCTATTATGATATTAGAAGAAAAACTCTGAATTGCAGACATAATTTGAGATGCTATACCTCGCGCAGCATTTACAACTGGGCCAAAGAAAGCATTCAATAACACATTCAACCCCTGATTTTTCATTGTATAAGCAAACATATCAAATAAATTCCACATTGAAAAAGACATCATCGGCTTAAACAGCTTTCTTCCTACGTGCAAATCAAAGTGCAATAAACAAAAACGTTTCCTAACGTAGACAGCATAAAAAATAATATCTATTATACTAACACCTAATGTCAAAGTACCATAAAACAGAAGTTTATCAAAACTAATATATGGAAGTACTATCACAAGTGATAAACGTAAAAGAACATCTATCAATCCAACAAAAGCATAATAATTCATTCTCTCATTTGCCATGATTACAGCACTATAAGGTACCTGTAAAATAACAATAATTAGAGATAATATAGAAAATTGAAATACACAATTTGTGGCAAACATACGTCCAGAAGGTATCATCATCACATGATTTACATACCAAATTCCCAAAGACTCCAATAAACAAAAAGTTATAATAGATATAATAATTTGAATCATCCATGCAGAATTATATACATCATTCAGTGTGTCATTAGAGTTCTTTCCTCGCTCATAATTAAAGAAACGTTGTATTGCTATGCTCATACTATTATTTAAGAAAGCAAACATAGATACAAATCCTGCTACTACGTTATAAATACCATAATCCACTACACCTAATGATTTTAGCACTGCACGTGTAATATATAAGTTCGTTGCGAGTATCAATAGCATTCTTGCATAGAGAAACACTGTATTCTTAACTATCCTTTTATTATTTAATAAACTATCCGACATTTCTATATATTGATTATGATAAATCTCTTCATTTTTGTTCTAAATAGTGTACAAATTTAGTTAGTAAACATATTTATATAAATGAAGATGAAACTATTCTAGATTTTATAAACTTACAAGACGTTTATGTTAATTTCAAAACTTAGCAAATTACAATCTTATAAACACACAAAATTTTTAAGCGTTGATTGAATTAATTTTGCATTTGAGGACTTTTTCTTTCGAACTTTTCCTGAATAGTAAATTTGTGAGACATTTACTTTTGTTAAATCAAAGGAATAGTCACTACAGTTATCATATATAACCGCTGCATGAGGTGCTTTTACTTCAAAATGGATATTATCATAAACTCCATATTCATTAACACGTACTCTGAAACAATATTGATTAGTTGGGAACATATCCTCAGCCACTACTAAAATATTCCTATACTCGTCATTAAAACCCAATGGCTCTTGAAAATTATTGGGATAATTCCTTGATAAACAAAACAACCCAACTACATCTGACTGAGCTGCTTTCTTCACATTTATATTAATATTTTCCCATATAAGCTTTTTTGTACGCGAAAAGAATGGTTTATTATTATATGTCTGAAATCCAATACAATAGCAATCTCCATTCGTTGCTATCGTGGATCCAAGCTCAGTGAATTTTACATTTAAATTTGAACAAGATTTGAACAAAGGATTAATACTATCACCTTTAGAATAGTGCGTATCACTCAATAAACAATGAAAAGGAGCGATATAAATATCTTTAGCTTCAATCTCAATATTTGAGTTGGTTATACCACAAAGGTATGCAGCTCGATGATGAGTTACAGAATGCACAAAAATATCTAGACTATCCCCCACTTCGATAGCCACTGGATACCCAGTTCTATTTGCTCTAATATTCAACTTTGAATTTTTCAACCCATAAGATCCACAAAGCCAAAACATTGAGTAACTTCCAGACTTAACACCATAACGAGCACCAACAATATCAGAGGAAATATCTATATTACTACAATCATTCTGAAGCAAAATGAAAGAAGAACCTACATAACCAATCTGATTCTCAATTCCTGCTTTATACCGTAATATTCCTCCCTCACAAATCTCCATGTAATCTTCATTAAGATTTTGATAGTTCAAGTTATTAATTTTAATATCATGACAATTAGAAAAGAGAAATACTCCATCGTAAGTTTTATATCCCATTTTTGAACGGGATCTCAAATCATTAATAACAGCTTCATTCCCATTTATTTTCTTCTGTTTTACATCATTGTATTCATAAATAGCATGTGCATAACATTTGGTATCACTATCAACATTATATATCCTCTTTTTTTCCAACCATAATGTACATTTACCTCTACTTAAAAAAAGTAAATCAAACATTGCTTGCAAAAGTTTTGTATCGTCAGTATACTCACCAAAAGCTATATACGAAAATGAAGATAAATTAAATGAGCCAGTAAATTGAACGTTAGAAAATCTCACCCTAACCAAACCTTCAACCACTGTATTTTCCCCTTTTACAATTCCATTATTAAAAGAGCCTTTGCCAGTAAACTTAAGAACGCTGTTTTCTGGAATTGATAAAGTCTTACCTTTCAAGTCAATATTCGAAGATACAATGTAAACAACGCTATCCTCAATAAACTGTTCTTGAACATCCGTATTATTCCCTATCTTTACCACCCTACCCCAACAAAAAACAGGTAAAAAATATAAAGAGAATAAAATACATACAAAATATCTAAAGGCCATCAATATATCACTCGTAAGTTATCATTTTATATTTACTATACCTAGAATCTTTATTCGTGTAGTTTAATTTCTTCACCGATGATTTTTTTCTTAATTACTTTAGTAGGTATAGAGCGTACAATTCTTTGTTACCACTAGCCTACAGCCACAGATGTTCCTCTGTCAGTAGTTATATTCTTAAGTATTGTCACATTAGCATCACACTACACATCTTCTTTTGTCATCATTTTCAAAAAACTTATCAGCTCCCTTATTGTATCAAGAAATTTCCAACCACATAATAATGCTCACCTACAAGTTAGATTGGGAACAGAGACAAAATATGATTTGGTAATTTAAACTCTTATTATATACATTGATTGTACTATTAGGACCAATACAGTGATATTATAGGACTCCACTGATAGTGTAAGAACATGCAATCTTTCTTTTTTCCACTGTTTCATTGATAACCAGTATCCTAACACCGATATTTCAAGCTATACATCTTTAATAAATAGCCAACAGCTTTAACATTATATTATACACCATGTTTTAATCTAATTCAGTAGATAGATCAAACTACATACAAACTGTCCTGCTAAATAATTGATATTGAGTCTTGGCTATAATGTTTATAGTAATAACGCCAACGTAAGCCAATCTTGGATTGTAGCTCCCCCACTTACTCCACATATTCACTCTGAAGTTTCATGATCATATTGAAGTGGCAAAAGAATCTCGATCACCTATAAGCAGTCACTTTACCACTACACCTAGTTTCAATAAGAGCTTATTTTGAGAGAAATAAAAAAAATTCATCTAAGTGATAACTAAAGCAGGCTGCCACCTGTTCACAAGTAAGTCTACCTCTCCGCTGCTGTCTTCTTAATCCGACGAAAAACATCACTAAAGTATTCTATTGATCCCAATCTCGAATATTAGCAAAGTAAGGCAACAAATAGGCAGAGCACATATCCGATTCCAAACTGCTAACAAAACAACTATTGTTATGGCACTTCGTTGGTCCTTCTAATATGACATTCGCATAATTTTTTAGAAAGGTCAAAACTTCCACCTCAAAACAATGGAACATACAAATACATTCCATAAGCACATATTTTTACTACTTTAAGAAATTCAGGTTCTTCCTCATCCCCAAGGTCCTTTACCAACTTAGCCAGATGTGATTTAATGAGACAAACAAATTATTAAAATTTCCTCCAAACCATCTTATTGACTATCTCTACATAGCTTTGGATTATTTTAATAACCTTTGTAGACACATTTTCATCCACATAGTCAGGCACAGGAATACCATGTAGACCGTCACGACAAAGTTCAACGGCAGTATCTACTGCTTGCAAAAGACTCTTTTCGTCAATACCTGCAATGATAAAGTCTCCTTTATCAATTGCTTCCGGACGCTCAGTAGAGGTACGAATACAGATAGCAGGGAATGGATGGCCTACACTTGTGAAGAAACTTGACTCTTCAGGAAGTGTACCAGAGTCACTAACTACGGCAAAGGCATTCATCTGAAGGCAGTTGTAGTCATGGAACCCGAGAGGTTCATGCTGGATTACTCGTGGGTCTAGTTTGAAGCCGCTTGCAGCAAGGCGATTGCGTGAACGGGGATGGCAACTATAGAGAATCGGCATATCATACTTTTCTGCCATACGATTGATAGCATTGAAGAGTGACATGAAGTTCTTCTCAGTATCGATATTTTCCTCACGATGGGCTGAGAGCAGAATGTACTTTCCTTTCTCCAAACCAAGACGTTGATGTACATCACTCGCTTCAATTTCCACAAGGTTATTGTGAAGTACTTCCGCCATAGGTGAACCCGTAACGTAAGTACGCTCTTTGGGCAAACCGCAATCGGCAAGATATCTTCGTGCATGTTCCGAATATGCCATATTCACATCACTGATGATGTCAACAATACGACGGTTGGTCTCTTCCGGAAGACACTCGTCTTTGCAACGGTTACCTGCTTCCATATGGAAAATTGGAATATGCAGCCGCTTCGCACCAATTACACTCAAACATGAGTTTGTATCACCGAGTACAAGAACTCCATCCGGCTTTGTCTGAGCAAAGAGTTTATATGAACAATTGATGATATTACCACAAGTAGCTCCCAAATCATCACCTACGGCATCCATATATACCTCAGGCTCTGCCAACTTCAAATCTTTAAAGAATATGCCGTTGAGATTGTAGTCATAATTCTGACCAGTATGGGCAAGAATCACATCGAAATACTTGCGGCACTTGTTGATGACAGCCGCCAAACGGATAATCTCAGGACGGGTACCGACAACGATGATAAGTTTCAACTTGCCGTTGTCCTTGAATTTTATATCTGAATAATCAAATTTAGGTTGTTTTTCCATATTATTTTTCTACTTTATCAAAGTATGTATCCGGTTTATTAGGATTGAATACCTCATTGCAGTACATCACTGTCACCAAATCTTCCGTATCAGAGAGATTGATGATGTTATGAGTATAACCAGGAAGCATGATGACAGACTGTTTTTTCTCTCCGCTCACCTCATAGTTAAGCACTTCGTCTGTTCCTTCCTTACGAAGCTGGATAAGGCCGTGACCACTGACTACAATGAACTGTTCCCATTTGGTATTGTGCCAGTGTTCACCCTTGGTTACACCTGGTTTGGAGATATTAATACTTACCTGGCCACAATTCAAGGTATGTACCAGTTCTGTGAAACTGCCACGTTGATCTACATTCATTTTCAAGTCGAAGATCGCTTTTTCTTTTGGTAAGTAGCTCAAAAAGGTACTGTACAGACGTTTGGCAAATGAATCAGCCGGGATTTCCGGAATCATCAGTGTTTTAGGCATTTCCGCGAATTGATGTAATAAGTCAACGATTTCACCAAGCGTTACCTTATGGGTGACAGGGCAATAGCAATATCTGCCGTCAGTCTTCGGTTGTACGTCAAGCCCTTCGAACTCGCAATGATGTTCCTCCCCTTTCAGGGCATGAATCATTTCGTCCACAAGGTCATCAATGTAGAGCAGCTCAAGTTCTACACTCGGATCGTTGACCTGTATAGGCAAGTCATTGGCAATATTATTGCAGAAAGTGGCTACGGCACTGTTATAGTTTGGACGGCACCACTTACCGTAAAGGTTCGGAAAGCGATAGACCAAAACCTTGGCTCCTGTCTCTTTGCCGTATTGTAGAAAAAGATCTTCACCCGCCTTTTTGCTACGACCATATTCACTGTCACCAAAACGACCGGTCAACGAGGCTTGCGCACTGGAGGAAAGCATGACGGGACAAGTGTTATGATGTTTCTTCAAGGTGTCAAGCAATGTATTTGCAAAACCGAAGTTACCTTTCATGAATTCATCATTGTCTTTAGGGCGGTTCACCCCGGCAAGATTGAATACGAAATCGGCCTCTTTGCACCAATTATCCAGTTGTTCCGAAGTAGAGTCAAGATCGTACTCGAATACGTCACTAATCTTCAGTTCACCATAACAACGAGCCTTACCGTCCTTGATGTTATTAAGTTGGGCGCAAAGATTCTTCCCTACAAAACCTTTGGCACCGGTTACTAATATCTTCATAATTTTATTACTGTACGAAGTTGCCCTCACCACTCAACTCCTTCTTTATATAGTCCAAAGCTGCAATCTTGGCTTTGGTTTCTTCCACGTTAAGGATTCGCGTATTGTTTGAATTGAACTCTGTAAGCGTGTTACGCTCTGTCTCACCCTCTTTGAAATATTTGTCGTAATTCAATCCACGGTTATCTGCCGGTACACGATAGAAATTGCCCATATCTTCTGCCTTGGCACATTCTTCATTGGTAAGCAATGTCTCATACATCTTCTCACCATGACGAATACCGATAACTTTAATGTCTTCTTTCTTGCCACCAAAAAGTTCACAAACAGCCTCTGCCTGAGTCTGGATGGTGCAAGCCGGAGCTTTTTGAACGAGGATGTCACCATTCTGACCATGTTCAAAAGCGAAGAGTACGAGGTCAACAGCTTCTTCAAGAGACATTATAAAACGTGTCATTTTAGGCTCAGTCAGAGTAACAGGATTACCATTGCGGATCTGCTCTATCCACAGAGGGATTACAGAACCGCGAGAACACATCACATTCCCATAACGCGTACAGCAAATTTTGGTCTTATCTGAGTAACGGCTCTTAGCTACAGCAATCTTCTCCTCAACAGCTTTGGTGATACCCATAGCATTGATAGGATAGGCTGCCTTATCCGTAGATAGACATATCACAGCACCAACGCCAGCCTCGATAGCAGCTGTCAATACATTGTCAGTGCCAATTACATTCGTCTTTACAGCTTCCATTGGGAAAAATTCACAACTCGGAACCTGCTTCAAGGCAGCGGCATGGAAGATATAATCTACTCCCGGCATGGCGTTCCTACAAGACTGGAGGTTGCGTACATCACCGATAAAGAATTTTATTTTGTTTGCCACATCAGGATACTTAGCCTGATATTCGTGGCGCATATCGTCCTGCTTCTTCTCGTCACGTGAAAATATACGAATTTCACCGATATCGGTACGAAGGAAACGATTCAAGACTGCATTACCGAAAGAACCTGTTCCACCGGTAATCATTAGGGTTTTACCCGCAAAAATGCTCATAGTTTTATTGTTTTATTGTTTTATTTCTCCGTATTATAAAACTTTACATACCACTCTGCAAAGTTTCTTAGTCCATCTCTCAAACTTGTACCCGGTTTAAAAGCAAAATCCTGTTCCAATGAAGTAGTATCAGCATAAGTAACAGGCACATCACCCGGTTGCATAGGCACAAGTTCTTTATGGGACTCAAAATCATAGTCTTTCGAAAGCACACCGGCACGGACCAATTCTTCCTGAAGAATAGTTACAAACTCAAGCAAGTTCTCCGGATGACTGTTACCGATATTATATACTTTGTATGGTGGAATCGGAAGTCCGTCTTCCCCATTCTCTTTTTCCGGAGCGTGTTGCATAACACGTACTACTCCCTCCACAATATCATCCACATAGGTAAAATCACGCTTACAATTACCATAATTAAAAATCTTGATAGTTTCGCCTTTTACAAGCTTGTCGGTAAACCCAAAATACGCCATATCCGGACGACCTGCAGGACCATAAACCGTAAAGAAACGTAAGCCTGTTGATGGAATATTATAGAGTTTTGAGTATGCGTGAGCCATCAACTCGTTACTCTTTTTTGTTGCCGCATAAAGGCTGACCGGGTTGTCAACCTTGTCATCAGTTGAATACGGAACTGTCTTGTTACTGCCGTATACGGATGATGAAGAAGCATAAACCAAGTGCTCCACCTCATAATGACGGCAGGCTTCAAGGATATTATAGAAACCGATAAGATTACTTTGGACATAGGCATCAGGATTGGTGATACTGTAACGGACGCCCGCCTGGGCGGCAAGATTTACGACAACGGAAATTCTGTCTTCAGAGAAAATTCTTTCTACCGCATCCTTATCGGCAATCGAGGCACGGACAAAAGTCCAGTCACGGTTTAACAACTCTATTTCCTTGAGACGCTCATACTTGATATTGACATCGTAATAATCGGTGATGGAATCAACACCGATTACCCTGATATTTCGGAAATCATGGAAAAGGCGCATGACAAGTTTGCTCCCAATAAAACCGGCAGCACCCGTTACAAGCACAGTCTTTCCGTCCAGCTCTACATTATATGGCAACATGGTCAGTCCCTTCTAAAAATGTCACGTGTATAAACCTTAGCTTCCACATCTTCCAGACTGTTGTCAAAACGGTTGGCTATGATAGCCTTGCTCTGCACCTTGAATCCAGCAAGATCGTTAACAACCCTGCTGCCGAAAAATGTAGTCCCGTCCTCAAGCGTGGGTTCATAGATGATCACTTCCGCACCCTTCGCCTTGATACGTTTCATTATACCTTGAATGGCGGACTGGCGGAAATTGTCAGAGTTCGATTTCATGGTCAGGCGGTATACGCCGATGACGCAAGTATGTTCCTTGGATGCGTCCCATTGTCCATTTCCCGTATAATAACCTGCCTTGCGGAGCACTGCATCAGCTATATAATCCTTACGGGTTTTGTTTGATTCCACGATTGCGGACATCATGTTCTGAGGAACATCCTGATAGTTGGCAAGGAGTTGTTTGGTATCTTTCGGCAGGCAGTAACCGCCATAACCGAATGAAGGATTATTATAATGTATCCCAATACGGGGGTCAAGGCCTACGCCCTCAATGATCGCTTTGCTGTCCAATCCCTTTATTTCAGCGTATGTATCAAGTTCGTTAAAGTAGCTGACACGGAGAGCCAGATAGGTGTTGGCGAAGAGCTTGACTGCTTCCGCTTCTTTTATGCCCATAAAGAGCGTGTCGATGTTTTCTTTGACAGCCCCTTCCTGCAAAAGGGCGGCAAATGTCCTAGCTGCTTCCTGTAACATAGTGACATCCGTGACAGACCGGATCGCCTTGTTTTCTTCAGCAAACTCCGGACCGTCAATGATCTTCGGATAACCTACGATGATACGGCTCGGGTAGAGATTGTCATAAAGGGCCTTGCTTTCACGAAGGAACTCCGGTGAAAACAGCAGGTTGAACTTCTTGACTCCTTTCTGGGCATATTTTACATAAAGGTTACGGGTATATCCCACCGGAATTGTCGATTTGATGACCATTACGGCATCGGGATTCACTTCAAGCACAAGATCGATAACTTCCTCCACACGACTCGTATCGAAATAATTCTTCACAGGATCGTAGTTTGTAGGAGCGGCTATTACCACAAAGTCGGCATCAGCATAGGCTAACCTCCCGTCCAAAGTGGCAACAAGATCAAGCGGCTTTTCAGCCAGATACTTCTCGATATAATCATCCTGGATAGGGGAAACCTTGTTGTTCAGTTTCTCCACCTTTTCCGGGATTACATCCACGGCAGTTACATGATGATGTTGTGATAGCAGTGTCGCTATGCTCAGTCCCACATAGCCGGTGCCGGCTACTGCGACCCGAATCTCTTTGAAATCACGCATATTATGTTTGATTTGGTTTTATCAATAGCAGTTTATATACCCTCCCGACTTGTATGCTTTTCTCCATAGCCATAACCGTAACGCTTGCCATAGCCATAATACTTGCCGTATTTACCATAACCATAATAATAGCCGTACTTCTTTTTCTGAAGATCCAAGCCGTTAATGGCGATACAGAGGTTAGGCAGTTTGTTGTTTTCCATAAGCTCATTGATCAAAGTAAACTCTGCCTTACGGGTATAATCAGCACGGCATACGTATACCGACAAATCAGCTGTGCGACCTATCAGCAAGGTATCAGTTACCATACCCACGGGGGCCGTATCCAGAATCACATAGTCAAAATTAGCCCTCAACGTTTCGATGGCTTTTTCCAAGCCGTCACGGGCCAACAGTTCCGTTGGATTGGGAGGAACTGATCCGCCCGGAAGAATAAACAGATTCTCGTTTATATCGGAAGGCTGTACTAAATCCATCAGATTCTTTGTCGGATTGGTCAGAAACTGGGTAATACCATGTTCCTTTTGGGAAATATTAAAAACCTTATTCAAGCCAGGCTTGCGAATGTCAAGACCAACTATCACAACTTTTTTACCTAACAAAGAAAGACTAATAGCCAAATTAGACGATACAAAAGACTTACCTTCACCACTGACGGTAGATGTCACCAGAATCACATTCTTGCCATTTTCAAGCATAAACTGAAGATTGGTACGGACATTACGGAATGTCTCGCTCATCAGGTTATTCTGATTCTCAAATACAGCTATAGAACCGGACTTTTCATCCGCCAACGGGATATCGCCAATAACAGGAAGAGAAGTTAGTTTTTCAACATCAGCACGGCCCTCAATCTTGAATTTGGTCAAGCCAATCAAATAAATGATACCTACCGGAAATCCTACTCCTAACACCAAGGCGGCAAGATAGACCATCATCCTCTTAGGAGAAACCGGATTGTCGTCCGCTAACGCTTCATCAATAATCTTGGCATTATTTGCTGTAGCTGCCAAAGTGATGGCATTCTCTTCACGTTTTTGAAGTAACATCAAATAAAGACCGGCCTTAATTTCCTGCTGCCGGGCGATACTTACGAACTGGCGTTCCTGGGTCGGAGCGTCATTAATACGACGGGAATAGCGGTTCGCCTCACGGGCAAGGTCTTCTTTGGTTATCTGCAATCCTTTCAATGTAGCATCCAGCGTAGCCTGTACATTGCTCCGCATCGCACGGATACTGGTATCCAAATTTATGATCGTCGGATTATTCTCGGTTGATGTACGCAGCAAGCGCTTTCTTTCAACCAACATCTCATTATATCTGTCTATTGCACCTGCTGATGCTGCATCCTGTAATCCAATATTACTTGGCAAGACCTCATATTCGTTACCTTGCATATAGCGTTGCAAATCCATCACCAAATTGATTTGAGTCTGGTTTTCCACACGCTTCTTTTCATATTCAGCATTACCGGTTAAGGCTATTTGAGCCTCACTGCTCAAATCTGTAATTCCGGCGCTACGCTTGAAATTCTCCAAGTCTTGTTCGGTACTTCCAAGTTCCTTGGAAATAATGCCGATACGGTCGTCGATGAATTCTGCGGTTTTCTGGGCTACCTCATTCTTGTCATTATTGGCATTGATATTGTACATCTCAAGGAGTTTGTTGATGAAGTCCCTGCCACGCCAGGTATTTGAGTTCTTCAACGAAAGAACAGCTACAGAAGTGGTTTTTGATGTAGGGGCTATCGACAAGGACTGGATATATCCTTTGGCCACAGACATCGGCCGGTTTATAAAAGCTTTTATATGACGCTCTTTACTTTCCTCCTTAGCCTGATTAACCGCCAATGTATCCTTGCTTTCAAAAAAGGCGACCGTCCCCTCATCCGTCGGAAAAACAGCTGGTAATTGTTCGAATTGTTTCCGATACTCTTTGTCTTTCACTGTTATCAACGCATCCATCCCACCATTGGGAAATAAAGTCATCTCCACTTCCATTGGTGCAGACAATTTTTCCGCCTCCTGTGGAGTCAAGCTCACCACTACGGGCGAGGTACGGTAAAGTTCCCTACTAGGAAACTCATCTTCATCCTTATAAGTCACAAACAGTCCCAGATTGTTGACCACTTCACGGGCAAGAGACTTTGATTTCAGCACCTCGATTTCATTGTCTACATTGTTCGACGAGGAAACGAAGCCGTCCAGTCCCATCTTTTCCAGTTCGGAGGACATGCTCGCACCACCGCCTTTCTTGTCATCCTTGATCAAGACTGTAGCGGATATATTATAGACAGGAGTGGCCAGACGCAGGTAACCCCATGCACAGGCGATACAGATTATTACAGAAACCACAAACCAGGGCCAGTGGATCAGGTAACGGAAAAGGATTTCCTGAATATTCACCAGCTCTTCCGGTTGCTCACCCCGGTTCTCTCTTTTTTCCTCAATCATATCTATATTACTATTTGAAGATTGTTACTAATAAACTTGCCAATGATACCAGAATAGAAGTAGCGGAGAACCACAAGCTAGTACTGTTACCTATATCGGAATTACGGGCTTTTGCTTTATTAGGAGTCACATAAACTATATCATTCTGCTGTAACCAATAATAAGGAGAAAGAATTGTCTCCGCCTTGTTTAAATCCAATGTCACAATTTCCTGTTTGCCATCAGCACCCTCACGAATCAGCTTGACATTGTCACGGACGCCCCAGACGGTCATATCCCCCGCCATAGCCAAGGCTTCTAGCAGGTTTACCTTCTCGTTACTGATGGTAAACGTACCCGGACGGGCTACTTCTCCCAATACGGAAATCTTGTAATTAACCATACGCACGGTGACGATCGGACTCTCCTTGATGTAAGGTTTCAGTTTTTCGACAATCAACTGCTCGGCCTCCTTCTTGGTCAGACCGCCCACTTTTAATTCGCCTAATACCGGAAAATTGATCTTTCCTTCATTATCCACCAGATAGGGCTGTAGGACAGGCTGAGCTGTCAACTGTGTATTCCCAATAGCCACACTGCCAGGACCCGCTACAGTCAAATTGAATGGAACTGCAAGTTCCGGACTAGTACACGACACCACGATAGTAAGTAAGTCTTTAGGCATTATCTTTGCATCATACAAATTTTCCTGTTGATTGATATCCTTTACAACTCCCGCATCCTGCAAATAAGGTACTTTCTTATAAGACTGACAGGAAGCAAGCAGAAATACCGCTATCAGGCAAGAAAACAGACTTTCATACAAGCTTCGTACATTCAAATGCGTGCGCAATGATTTATTCATATTAAATGATAATTTATTTATAGAATCTTTTGTTGATTATTTCCTATTTATTCTTTATCCAGTACTTCAAATCGCGGAGAATTTTTTGATTTGAACTCCGGAACTATTTTCTTCATCAACCGCACGGTATCCATGATCTTTACCGCACGCGACAACCTTTCAAACTCTGCATAAGTATCAAGAATATCAGTATATTCATACCGACGAACTTTGGCGATCATGATTTTCTTATTCTCTGTTGGGATCGTATTTTCTTTATCGCTCAAGACCTCTTCATAAAGCTTCTCACCCGGACGTAATCCCGTGAATTCTATTTTGATGTCTTCACCCGGACGATAGCCAGCCAATTCGATCATACGAGTCGCTAGATCAACGATCTTGACTGCTTTTCCCATCTCAAAAACAAAGATCTCATTGCCCTCACCCATTGTGGCGGCCTCCATTACCAAACGGCAAGCTTCGGGAATGGTCATGAAGAAACGAATAATATCGGGGTGAGTAACAGTCACCGGCCCACCATTCTCTATCTGTTCTTTAAAACGAGGAATGACAGAACCGTTACTACCCAATACATTACCAAAGCGAGTGGTGATAAATTTTGTATGACCTTTCACTTTTCCTTCACGGATAGCGCATCCCAGACTTTGAACATAGATTTCTGCCAAACGTTTGGAACAACCCATTACATTAGTAGGATTTACAGCTTTATCCGTAGACACCATAATCATTTTTTCTGCATCATATTCCACAGCCATGTCAGCCACCTGACGAGAACCGGTTACATTGACAAGCACAGCCTCACAAGGATTTTCCTCCATCAAAGGCACATGTTTATAAGCAGCAGCATGAAAAACAATTTGAGGATGATACAATTCGAATACCATACGAACGCGTTCCTTCACACGCACATCACCAATCACCGGAACAAAATCTATATTCGGATATTTTTTCTCAAATTCAAGACGGACATTATGCAAAGGTGTTTCTGCAGAGTCGAACATGATAAGTTTCTGAATTCCCATCTGCACTAATTGACGGCAAAGTTCACTACCAATACTGCCTGCCGCACCAGTCACCAACACCACTTTTCCCCTGAATTCTTCTGCAACCTGACGAAGGTTGATATTAATTTCGGCACGACCCAACAAATCCTCAATCTTAATAGGACGTACCCACTGATGAAAGTTTCCATCAGAATCCGCTTCACTGATAGTAGGAGCTATCAATGTTTTAAGTTCATTGTTTTTACAATATTCCAGAAGGCGTTTTTCTTCCAGACGGGTATCTTCATAACGGGCAAACAGAATCCCCTTAATTCCGCGCTTCCGCATGATATAATCAACATCCGATTCATTTTCAAAGTAATAAACGGGAAGATCTGCCAATCGGCGTCGGCTGTTATTTTTACCATATACATAAAAACCGGCTACTTTATAATGTGCACTATCCCTAAGACGTAACTTCAAGGCTACACTCTCTTCATTAGTACCATAAATAAGAATACGTGTGTTCTTTTTATTCACCCAATCCAATAAAAAATCATAGACGATTATCAATGATACACGAAAGGTCGTCAAGATCACTAAAGTCAATAAACCATCAAATAGAAGATAGGATATTTTATAATTATATGGCAATTGGGTCTCATATATAACTCCAAAAGAAATAATGACCAAACAGGCTATTTTAAATAAAACGGCACACATGATACGCCAAAGTTCACGTGCCTGTGAGAAACGAATTGTATTACGATAAGTATGGAATAATAAAGAGCCCGCAACACTTGCCACCAAAGAAACGCAAGCAAATTTACAGAGTATCCAGTCGGTCATTGGAACATGCTCCATATAATGAATTACCGCATAAGCGACCAACGAACATAATACAGAAATTGCCGTGTCAATACCTAAAATAACCCAATAACTGAAATAATTTTTGCGGACATATTGCACTATGTCCTTCAATGTTTTTTCCATTATAGTATAAATGAATAAAATAATATTTCGAAATTTGATTTATCTGATTGATTATGATCAGTACAAGGACTATGACTACGATTTCCATGTTGGTGTAGCCCAACAAAGAATCCCTTCATCTTTCGATACGTACATACATTTCTACACTATATCTTTTGTAAAGATATAATTCATAATACTTTATGGATTTTTATTTTTGAGAGAGGTCATCGATAAATATATCCACTGTTTGGTTACCGATGTCAGATAGACTGCCTGCTATTTTACAGACTTTCATTACATTTTTGCAGTAAAATCCCCATACCCCTATAAAATAGATTGATTACTCAATCACGTAAATCCCCATTTTCAGATACCGGCTCTACACACCCAGCCGGTATATCTACACATGCACACCCTAACATTGTCAATCGAACAGCAACTTTCGATTTCCCATTCACATGTACTAATTCCCCTTCCAATCCTGCCAATGGTCCCTTGATTACCCGTATTTTCTCTCCCGGAGCCAATGGCGATGTACTCATGCTAATCGTCTCATCCGAGTAGTCGAGCATAAACTTAAATCGCAACATTTGTTGATCAGGAATAACAGCCGGAGTACTCTCCCCACGTAATACCATGTAACGGCTGATAGAAGATAAAGTCAAGACTTCTTTTTGTTCTTGCAGATCAACGTGAACGAAAATCATCATCGGAAGCAGTACCCGGTCGACAATTTTACGGCGGTCGCTCCATTGATGGACTTCTTGTTGAATTGGAAGGAAATTTTCGATCCCCATTTTCGTAAGCCGCTCACCCGTTTTTTTCTCGTGACAAATACGTACGATTGCCACCAACCAACGTTTTGAGCGCGCTACGCTGCTGCCAATCACATCTGTTGGCAGAAGATTTCGATCGTCATTTTTCTTAATGATCATGTATTTTTACCCCTCATTTTTCCATACCCCTTAGGCAATGGATTGAATTCGGTGACAAAGATAGATAAAATTATAAATAGTAAACAAGAAAAAACGCTTTCTTTTTTTACATACAAATAGAAATATACAGTTAAGACTATCTTGGACGTGAAAAATCCGCTATCACATTGGTTCTATTTTACCACCCATATTTTATACAACATCCCTAAACAAATCAGGCGCGGAATTTCCGCGCCTGATTTCTATTTCTTTGATTTACTTACCACTTATAATTGATACCGAAGCTAAGCAATTCTTTCAACTGGAAGAAGCTGTCTCCTTCAGTCGGTTTCGAGCTGTCGTCAAAACGGGTATGTATATAGAGCTTAGTAGAAAGATAACGGTTCAAAACGAAGTTGAATGTATTTTCCCATTCTACACGTGCCCAATGATAGTTGGTCAGATAATTGAGACGAGACTCTAAAGTTACTGCAGAGATGATGGTCCAGTTCAATGTAGATTGTAACTGGGAACCAAAGTCATTTTTAGAGCATTTTCCTTTGTCTAAGCCAAACTTAGTTTCGTCTACTTCAGAATTACCGATATAACGCAAGTTATAAGTCAACGGCGCCATAAACACAGAAAGATTAAATTTCTTCTTACTCAATTTATAATCCATACCGACACTGACCGCCAAATCTGCCGGAGACATGAAAGATGAAACCAATTCTTCGCTGTTAGCTTTATATCCATTGAAAAACTGTGTCTTAAACTCGGACGAAATGGTATAATACCAATTCTTGAAAGCTCTCAAACCTAATTTATTATACAAACGAAATTGGTCTGTATTGAACAGATATTTATGGTATTCATCTGACGGAGTGGAAGTCATACCTACTTTAGCTTCCAGCTGGTTCTCAAACAGCACCTTTTCATTGTCATTATAGTTGGCAAAAATCTGAAAAGTGGCTAATCCGGAGAAGTTACTTTCACCTCCCTTATACCAGTTATCCGAAAGGTGGTTCTGGCTAATCTGCAACGATCCGTTACCTCCGGTCACCCACCAGTTCGGCCGACTAATCTTCATATTGGCTTTCCCTACATTATCATCCATATTTTCCGGTTGAAACAGATGAATAACGTTTGCTTTGGGAGATATTTTCGGCTTCACATCGTGACGGAATACATCACGACTCATGATGCGGTCTTCTGTAGTGACAACCAAGTTCGGACGTTCCAAATAAAGATCCATCAATGCACTGTTCACTATTTTCTCGGCACGCTGGGTTTTGGTAAATGCCAGGGTATCATAAGGCAGAAGTTCCGCTGTCAGTTGAGGAGTGGTGTCCCATTGCATAGGCTTCCATTCCAATTTCGAATATTGTGCCATCGGAGCATAATAATATGCCAATGGTGTGAACAGACGAAAATAATCGGGATCAGACGGAATATAACGTGGCGGCACAGCCAGATCGTTCAAATAATCTAATTGCGCGACATACTTATTATATAAATAAGAAACGGTATCCAGTTTCGGAGTCGGCCCCGACATATTCAGTTTGAGCATCAAATATTTCTGAAGCTCCGCCGAAAGCGTATCTGTTTTCACGACTCTGGCTTTTGCCACAACTGTTGAAGATTTAACCGTTTTGGCAGGTTTAATCGCTTCAGGAGCAGGCTGCAGAGAGTCAGTCGGAAGTGGAGAGGGATCGACAGATTCCTGTGCAAAAAGCGATAACGATAAGATTGACAGAATAAACGCTGAACATAAAGTAGTAATTCTCATCATATTTGTCTATGGTTTAGGGTGCAAAGCTACATTATTTTGTTCAGAAATCATAGGATTCTTTTAAAATTGCATTTTTTAATAAAATTGTGGAGACGAAAGACTGTAATCTTCCTCTTTTTTTTATAATTTTGCGGTTTTTAAGTTCGTAAGAATACTACTAAGTAAACAATTATTAAAACAGTTATAGCTGTGGGAGAAACAAAGTATATTTTCGTCACCGGTGGTGTTGCCTCTTCTTTAGGAAAAGGGATCATCTCATCATCCATCGGTAAGTTGCTGCAAGCAAGAGGTTATAATGTAACCATCCAGAAGTTTGACCCGTATATCAACATCGACCCGGGAACATTGAATCCTTATGAGCACGGAGAGTGCTATGTAACCGTAGACGGACACGAAGCCGACCTCGACTTGGGACACTATGAGCGATTCCTGGGTATACAAACGACAAAGGCGAACAACATTACTACGGGACGTATCTACAAGAGCGTCATTGACAAGGAACGTCGTGGAGATTATCTGGGTAAAACGATCCAGGTGATTCCTCACATCACAGACGAGATCAAACGGAATGTAAAACTGCTTGGTAATAAATACAAGTTTGATTTTGTGATTACTGAAATCGGTGGTACGGTAGGTGACATCGAATCACTCCCCTACCTCGAAAGTATCCGTCAGTTGAAATGGGAACTCGGTAAGAACGCTCTTTGCGTACACTTGACCTATGTTCCTTATCTTGCTGCTGCCGGAGAATTGAAAACAAAACCGACGCAACATTCTGTAAAGGAACTCCAAAGTGTGGGTATTCAGCCGGATGTACTGGTACTGCGTGCCGAGCATCCGCTAAGTGACGGACTGCGTAAGAAAGTGGCACAATTCTGTAATGTAGACGATAAAGCCGTCGTGCAGTCTATCGACGCGGAAACAATTTACGAAGTACCTATCCTGATGCAGGCGCAAGGGCTGGACAGCACTATCCTCGAAAAGATGGGACTGCCGGTAGGAGAAACTCCGGGACTCGGCCCATGGCGTAAATTCCTGGAACGTCGTCACGCTGCAGAAACCAAAGAGCCTATCAATATTGCGCTGGTTGGAAAATATGACTTACAGGATGCTTATAAGTCTATCCGTGAAGCTTTATCGCAGGCAGGTACTTACAATGACCGCAAAGTGGAAGTTCATTTCGTAAACAGTGAGAAACTGACTGATGAAAATGTATGTGAAGCTCTGAAGGGTATGTCGGGCGTAATGATCGGTCCGGGATTTGGCCAACGGGGTATTGACGGCAAGTTTGTTGCTATCAAATATACACGTACGCATGATATCCCGACTTTCGGTATTTGCCTGGGTATGCAATGTATCGCCATCGAATTTGCACGTAACGTACTGGGATACGCTGATGCCAACTCACGTGAAATGGATGAAAAGACCCCGCACAACGTGATTGATATCATGGAAGAACAGAAAGCAATCACCAACATGGGTGGTACGATGCGTCTGGGTGCCTACGAATGTGTATTGCAGAAAGGCTCGAAAGCATATCAGGCTTACGGACAAGAACATATTCAGGAACGTCACCGTCATCGCTATGAGTTCAACAATGATTATAAAGACCGATATGAAGCTGCCGGCATGAAATGCGTAGGTATCAACCCGGAATCGGATCTGGTAGAAATCGTTGAAATCCCGGCATTGAAATGGTTTGTCGGTACACAGTTCCATCCGGAATATGGCAGTACGGTACTGAACCCTCATCCGTTGTTCGTGGCATTCGTGAAAGCTGCCATCGAAAACGAAAAAACAATGGTGAAAGACTAACGATACGCGGTAAACAACCGGTAGTTTGTAATTTTATAATTTGTAATTAAAATAAGAATGGATAAAAACACCATCACAGGTCTCGTTCTAATAGGCATATTATTGGTAGGATTCAGTTTTTTGAGCCGTCCAAGCGAGGAACAGATAGCTGCACAAAAAAGATACTATGACTCTATTGCCGTAGTACAGCAGCAGGAAGAAGCGCTGAAGGCAAAAACGGAAGCTGCGCTGGCTAACAGCCAAAAAGAGGTTGCATCGGCTGCCGATTCTTCTGCTTTGTTTTTCAATGCCTTGCATGGGACCGATTCTAAAATCAGCATCCAGAATAATGTAGCGGAAATTACTTTCGCAACAAAAGGCGGACGTGTCTATTCAGCCATGCTGAAGGATTATATGGCACAGGACAAAAAAACGCCGATTATGTTGTTCGACGGTGACGATGCTTCGATGAACTTCAACTTTTACAACAAAGCAGGAGCCATCCAGACCAAAGATTATTTCTTTGAAGCTGTAAACAAGACGGACAGTAGTGTTACCATGCGTCTGGCTGCGGATAGCGCAAGCTATATCGATTTCATCTATACGCTGAAACCGGATAGCTATCTGATGAACTTTGAAATCAAAGCGACAGATATGGAAGACAAGTTGGCAAGTACTAAGTATGTGGACATCGATTGGTCACAACGCGCCCGCCAACTGGAAAAAGGATTCACCTATGAGAATCGTCTGTCGGAACTGACTTATAAAGTAACAGGCGACAATGTAGACAACTTATCTGCTGCCAAAGATGACAGTCAGAATTTGCCGGGACGTATCGACTGGGTAGCTTTCAAAAATCAGTTCTTCTCTTCTGTATTTATTGCTGAACAGGATTTCGACAAGGTTTCCGTAAAGTCAAAAATGGAGCAGCAAGGAAGCGGATATATCAAAGATTATTCTGCTGAAATGAATACTTTCTTTGATCCGACAGGCAAAGAACCGACAGAGATGTATTTCTATTTCGGTCCGAACCACTTTAAGACGCTGAAAGCGCTGGATAAAGGCCGCGACGAGAAATGGGAACTTCACAGACTGGTTTACTTGGGCTGGCCGTTGATTCGCTGGATTAACCAGTTTATCACAATCAACGTATTCGACTGGTTGTCCGGCTGGGGATTGAGCATGGGTATCGTACTGTTGATTCTGACTATCATGGTGAAAGTCGTGGTTTATCCGGCTACCTGGAAAACGTACATGTCTTCTGCCAAGATGCGTGTATTGAAACCGAAAATTGACGAAATCAGCAAGAAATATCCGAAGCAGGAAGATGCAATGAAGAAACAGCAGGAAGTGATGGGCCTTTACAGCCAATACGGGGTAAGCCCGATGGGCGGCTGTCTGCCGATGTTATTGCAGTTCCCTATCCTGATGGCTTTGTTTATGTTCGTGCCGAGTGCTATCGAGCTGCGTCAACAGAGTTTCTTGTGGGCGGACGATCTTTCTACTTATGACGCTATCATCACATTCCCATTCCATATTCCGTTCCTGGGCAACCACCTTAGCTTGTTCTGCTTGCTGATGACGGTGACAAACATCTTGAACACGAAGTACACGATGTCTATGCAGGATACCGGAGCGCAGCCACAAATGGCGGCTATGAAATGGATGATGTACCTGATGCCGATTATGTTCTTGTTTGTCTTGAACGACTATCCGTCAGGTTTGAACTATTACTATTTCGTGTCAACGCTGATTAGCGTGGGTACTATGATTCTGCTTCGTAAAACGACCGACGAAACTAAATTGTTGGCTATTCTTGAAGCGAAAAAGAAGGACCCGAAACAAATGAAAAAGACCGGATTTGCAGCTCGTCTGGAAGCGATGCAGAAGCAACAAGAGCTACTGCAGCAGCAAAGACAGAATAAAAAATAAGGAATTATTCCTGAATCATATTCTAAGAAAGCCGGACACCCTATTTTGGTTGCCCGGCTTTCTTTCTCTAAACAATATAATAAGATGAAAACCAAATATTCGTATAAACAAATCTGGACGATCACCTTCCCTATCCTGATCAGTCTGATTATGGAGCAAATGATCGGCATGACGGACACGGCCTTTCTGGGACGTGTAGGAGAAATCGAGCTGGGTGCTTCTGCTATCGCAGGGGTATATTATCTCGCCATCTTTATGATGGCATTCGGTTTCAGCATCGGCGCACAGATCTTAATCGCCCGCCGCAACGGAGAAGGAAACTACAAGGAAATCGGACCGATTTTCTATCAGGGCATTTATTTCCTACTTGCCATGGCAGTGATTTTATTCACATTCTCCATCGTATTTTCACCATATATCTTAAAGAATATCATTTCGTCTCCTCACATTTACGATGCAGCCGAAAGTTATATTCACTGGCGTGTGTATGGGTTCTTCTTTTCTTTTGTCATGGTCATGTTCCGCGCCTTCTTTGTAGGTACGACACAAACCAAAACACTGACGCTGAACTCTATCGTAATGGTGCTTTCGAACGTGGTATTCAACTATATCCTGATCTTCGGTAAATTCGGTTTCCCGCAACTGGGAATTGCCGGTGCTGCCATCGGTTCGTCACTGGCCGAAATGGTATCGGTGATTTTCTTCATCATCTATACATGGAAACGAATTGACTGCAAGAAATATGCGTTGAACATATTGCCCAAATTCCATGGAAAAACACTGAAACGCATACTGAATGTTTCTGTGTGGACAATGATTCAGAATTTCGTTTCTTTGTCTACCTGGTTCATGTTCTTCCTGTTTGTGGAACATTTGGGAGAGCGGTCATTGGCAATTGCCAACATCATCCGCAACGTGTCGGGGATACCGTTTATGATTGCAATGGCATTTGCTTCCACCTGCGGTTCGCTGGTAAGTAACCTGATCGGTGCAGGCGAACAGGATTGTGTACGGGGAACTATCAAGCAACATATCCATATCGGATATATCTTTGTATTGCCGATCCTGGTATTTTTCTGCTTATTCCCGGATCTGATTCTGCGCATTTATACAGACATCCCGGATTTAAGAGCGGCATCCGTTCCTTCACTGTGGGTACTATGCTCTGCCTATCTAGTGCTGGTGCCTGCCAATGTGTATTTCCAATCGGTATCAGGTACAGGGAATACGCGGACTGCACTGGCTATGGAACTTTGTGTATTGGCTATCTACGTCACATACTCTGCATATTTCATCATGTACCTGCGGATGGACGTTGCATTTGCCTGGACAACGGAATGCGTATATGGTATTTTCACGCTGATGTTCTGCTACTGGTATATGAAGAAAGGAAACTGGCAGAAAAAGAAGATTTAAATCCTTTTTTCACTATCTTCGCAAGAAAATAAACATTTTATAAAATATATGAGACAAG
>OAVJ01000035.1_pt1 | contig 134150 bp, 142 predicted proteins | sample 1516901 | NCBI WGS metagenome assembly OAVJ01 (sample SAMEA2580073, study PRJEB22360) | human gut metagenome | biome: human gut; feature: human-associated habitat; material: faeces | place: Denmark | collected 2008/2010 | reverse complement strand
GCCTACGGCAGCGCAACGGTGGAAGCCTACGGCAGCGCAACGGTGAAAGCCTGCGACAGCGCAACGGTGAAAGCCTACGGCAGCGCAACGGTGGAAGCCTACGACAGCGCAACGGTGGAAGCCTACGACAATTCTTATGTAGAGGATTGTATAGGGAATATACGTCCCCAGTCAGATTACGCCATAGTTAAGGACTATTATAGCCACAAGATATATATCAAAAAAGGGAAATTTGAAATTATTGAAGTATAAGATAGTTGGTGGTATGGCGGAACAATGAGAGACGCTAATTGAGTACGGTTAATCGTAAAGTGAAATTCTTTGCTAAGTGTTAGATAGGTTGAAACTAAAACCTGACAATCCGTATCAATCCTATCATGCAGGTGCAAGTCCTGCTACCACCACAAACTAAAATTATAAACAATGCCATACTACATAAAAAGAGCCAAGGCTAAGAAGAAAGACAAGCCTTTACCTCTGTTTGATAAAGTAGGGGTAACAGTAAAGAAGAAGCCGGATTTGAAAGCTAAACTCGACAAAGAGTTTTCTCTTTTCATCCGGCTTCGTGATGCAATGCCAAACGGGTATTTTAGATGTATCTCGTGCGGACAGATAAAGCCTTTTACACAAGCAGACTGCGGGCACTATTTCAGTCGTACACACCTGGCAACACGTTTCGATGAAAATAACTGCCATGCTGAGTGCCGTCACTGCAACAGGTTCAAAGCCGACCATTTGGAAGGCTATCGGGTGAATCTAATTGCTAAAATCGGTCAACAGAAGTTTGATTTGCTGAAAGTCAAAGTTGCCAGCACTTCCAAAATGACTGATTTTGAGTACGAACAGCTAATCAAGTATTACAAGGTCCTTAATAAGAAATTACGAAAGGAGAAAGGATTATGAGAACAATTAAATTTAGAGGTAAACGCATCAAGGACGGCAAATGGATATATGGAAATATTGCCAATTATTCTTCTAACTTTTGCTCGTTAAACATTAACAAACTTGTAATCTTTGAGAATATAGCAAGTTTTACAACAGATAACTTCGGATTTGTTGTAAATGATTGTGAAGTTGCCAACAACACAGTCGGGCAGTTTACAGGACTGATTGATAGGAACGGCAAAGAGATTTATGAAGGTGATATTGTACAACTAGACTATATTACAACGAGTGGAAAACACCGCATAGGACTTTCATTTGAGGTTAAATGGTGTACCCAAGAAGGATGCTGGGTCGGATGGGATGGCTTTGTAGAAAACACTCTTCAACAGACACGCAAAATGTTTGTAGTTAAAGGTAATATCCATGACAATCCCGAACTATTGAAAGGAGAAGCAGAATGACTTACCAACTACGTGATTACCAACATAAAGCCTCTGATGCTGCTGTTTCTTTCTTCAACAACAAGGAGAAGAAAACAAATGCCATTATGGTGTTACCTACGGGCAGCGGAAAGTCGCTTATCATAGCGGATATAGCCGCAAGGCTTGACGGTCATACCTTGGTGTTCCAGCCCTCGAAGGAAATACTCGAACAGAATTTCAAGAAACTCTGTTCATACGGCATTCTTGATTGCAGTATCTATTCAGCATCCTTCAACTCAAAAGAGATAAGCCGGATAACATTCGCAACAATCGGCAGCGTGAAGAATCATCCCGAACTATTTACCCATTTCAAGAACATCATCGTGGACGAATGCCACCTTGTAAACCCAAAAGAGGGTATGTATAAGGATTTTTTTGATGCAGTGAAGTGCAAGGTTCTTGGCTTGACGGCAACTCCTTATAGATTGTCTTCCTCACGTGACTTCGGCTCCATGCTGAAATTCATCACCCGGACAAAGCCTCATGTCTTTTCAGAGGTCATTTACCATGTACAGGTATCAACTCTCTTAGATATGGGATATTTGGCAAAGTTGAATTACTATCCGATGAATCCTTCGGGATGGAATGAACTCAACTTACGGGTGAACACTACTGGTGCCGACTATACGGATAAATCAATCCAAAAGGAATATGAACGAATCGACTTTTACAGTTATCTCGTCCATATCGTCCAAAGGCTGATGAATCCAAAAGCTGGAGGTAAACGAAGAGGTTGGATGGATTGTAGATTTATGTGGAAACATCAAACGCTTCGGTGAAGTATCTGATTTAAGGCTTGTTGATGGAAGCAATGGCAAATGGGCCGTTTACTCCAAAGGTAGACAACTAACTAATGTGAGATTCTAATATGAAAAGTATAAAAGAAGTAATTAAGGACATTGAGCATATTCCAAAGTGTCCCCAAAGTGGAGAATATAATCTGTATTACCTAATAAAATGTTTGTATGGCACGAATAAGAACAATCAAACCTGAATTTTGGGAAGATGAAAAGATAGGTAAACTACCAATTCCATGCCGTCTTTTCTTTATTGGTTGTTGGAATTTTGCTGATGATTTCGGAGTTATCAAAGGTAATGCTGCATTACTCAAGTCTCAAATATTCCCTTACGATGAAAATTTACGAGTATCTGAAATAAAAAAGTGGATAGATGCCTTAGTGGATGCCCGGATGTTAGTACCTATTATTCACGCAGAAGAAAGCTACTACTTTATCCGCACATTCCGTAGTCATCAAGTCCTTGATAAGAGATACGATAAGTCTTATATCGGTAAGGGTATAGTAAAAGAATTGATTAGTAAGGCTTTAAATGATAACGATGTGAACACTACGTCAACACTACGTGATAACGACGTGAACACTACGGAGGAAAAGGAAGAGGAAAAGGAAGATAAGAAAGAATCTCCTAACGGAGATAAGAAAGAAGCCAAAGCTTCTTCATCCGCTTCTTCAAATCCTGATTTTCTAAAATTCAATGACTGGCTAAAACGGAACGCTCCTTATTGCAGCAATGCTAAAAACTTCTCTTCCCAAATCACGGAAGCGGAGTTTCTAAAACTCAAAGAGAAATATACGGGTAAACAGATTGCTGACATCATCGAGCAGATAGAGAATCGAAAGGATCTACGTAAACGATATACTAACCTTTACAGGACTGTATTAAACTGGGCAAAAAAAGAATATGGAAATTAATGTGCAACTACGAGATGAAGATTCTGAGAAGATTGTCTTAGGTACTATTATCACTGAACGCAATGCGCTTGAAGAAGTGAGGGAGTTATTATCCAAGGATTCTTTCTATAATCCATTCCATCTTCAGATATACGAAGCTATCCTTCAAGTGGCATCGTCTGGCAGTCGGCCTGATGTGGTAGCGGTCAAGAATAAACTTATTGCTAATGGGGTGAAGTTTGACCTTATGGAGTATATGCGAATTGCTTCTAACTGTACTTTTGATTTATACCAGTATGCAGCACGGCTGCACGATCTGGCGATAAGACGTAAATTTTGGGATATAGGACAGTATCTTGTATCAAACTCTTATTCAGAAGCAGAGGATATTCTCGATGTCTCTAATTCGGTGAGTAATGAACTTGCATCGCTTTTCAAATCAAGTAGCACTACTATTTCAACCATTAACGATGGACTTGAAAGTGTATATGGCATGATAAATGATAATCTTTTAGGGAATAGACAATTAACGGGTACTCCTACTGGATTTGAAAAAATTGATTCAAAGTCAGGCGGATTGCAAAAATCAGACTTGATAATTATTGCAGGGGAGACAAGCCAAGGTAAGGCACTTCGTATGGATGAAAAGATACTTACTCCTAATGGCTGGGTCTTAAACAAAGATATAAAAGTAGGAGACAAAGTAGCTTCGATTGATGGAGAGAAATCAATTGTCCTTGGCGTTTATCCGCAAGGAATGAAGGATATTTATAAAATGACTTTTACTGATGGCCGTGTAGCTTTTTCAAGCGGAGATCATTTGTGGGAAGTTGGTGCATCTACTTTCAAGAGTGGAAACCGTATTTTGACTACTCTTCAAATTAAAGAAATGCAAGAGAATACAAGTGCATTTCACAATAGGATGTACGTCCCTATGTTTTGTGGTAAATTTGGAGAGAAGAAGAATTTTATAATTCATCCATATATTTTAGGCGTATTGATTGGTGATGGGTGTCTTTCAAGAGGGGCTACTTTTTGTAATGACGATAAGTTCGTTTTGGGGAAAATGCGTAGTCTATGCAAAATGCCGATAGTCAAGCAAAGTTCAGATGAAAGTGACAAATGCCCTACTTATCGAATATCTTACGGGCATAATCAAAAGATGACTAACATCTACTACGAGGAGTTAAGGCGGCTAGGACTATTGAATCATTTGGCAAAAGATAAATTTATACCTGAATGCTACTTAAATTGTTGCTATGAACAACGATTGGAACTATTGAACGGATTAATGGATACCGATGGCGAAGTTGATAAGTATGGAGGTATTCACTATTCTACCGTTTCGGAAAGATTAGCAAATGATGTAGTTTATTTATGCCGTTCTTTGGGTTATAGGTGTTCTATGTTCTCTCATAAAAGTGCAATCGGTGAAAAGATATATGAAAGTCATTATAGAATAACTATTGCAGGAGAAAATGAAAAAAATATCTGTACACTTCCTCGACGCAAGGAAAGAATAAAAGAGCGTAAAAGAATAAATAATGTTATCCGCTCAATAGAGTATATTGGCAAAGAAGAATGTCAATGTATAAAAGTTTCACATCCTCGTGAATTATTTGTGATTAGCGATTTTGTCGTTACACACAACACCTCTTTTGCGGTGTCTATTATGCGAAATGCAGCGTCTTTGGGCGCTAAGATAGCTATGTATTCAATGGAGATGAAAAAGGAGCAAATAACGGCTCGTATTCTCTCTATGGAAAGTGGGGTTCCGGCTAATCAAATCATGTATTCACGTTTGACTGATTCACAGATACAAGCGATAGATGTTGGAGTAGGTAAAATGTCGGGAAAGGGAATATACTTTGATGATAGAAGCACTTCTAATATTGATACTATCATTTCATCTATCCGATATATGAAATTGAAGTTTGGAATAGACGGTGCTATTATCGATTATCTTCAGATCTTGAATGTGAATATGAAGGGAGCTAATAAAGAACAACAGATGGGGGATGTGGCTAGGCGATTAAAGAACTTAGCTAAAGAACTTGACATTTGGATTATAGCCCTTTCTCAGTTGAATAGGGATACAATGAATCCGGTTCCTACATTGGGGCGACTTCGTGACAGCGGACAAATAGCGGAAGCTGCCGATGTTGTCATTTTGATCTATCGGCCTGAGGTTAACAATAAATCCTATCCGAACGATTTTTCTAATGTAGATACCAAGGGGACGGCTATGATAGATATTGCTAAAGGACGAAATATTGGACTTCTACGGTTCATATGTGGGTTCAATGCCGCTACGACTTGCTTTTATAATCGTGATTATGTCCCATTATTAGGAGGCAAACAATCTGGTGCAGAGGATGATAATCCATTTTAGATATGGTAGTTACAATTTACTGGGAGAACAAGTCTACTCCTGTTATCCGTAAGAGAATCCGTGATCGATTTGGCATTCCTCATTATATGTCTGTAAATGGTGAGACTCAGGCAGAAATAAGTGAAGAAAATATGTCGGATCTGATGGAGTTGGTTAAACGAGGCTTTATAAGCTTAAGAAATAAATAAAATCTATAAAAGATATGAGCGAACTTTATATACCCGTTGAACGCCCTACGAGGAATCCTATAAACGGCAGATTCTTGAAAGGTATTGCTCCTCACAATAAAGGGAAAACAATGAAGTATCATTCCCCAAAGACCAAACGTAGAAGTCTGAAAAATTTAGCGAAAGGACGTGGTTCCTGGCATAAAACAGGTGCAGGTCTAAATCGTAAAAGTGTAGTTGCGATTAAAGACGGAAAGTTATGCGGTGTATTCCCTTCCATTCAGGATGCAGGGAAAGCGACAGGTGTTAATCCGGCTCTGATCAGCTGTATCTGCAATAAAAAGCCGGGCAAGCATAAAGCGGGCGGTTTTGAGTGGTTCTTTGAAAATGATACTACCTGGTGTGATTTAATACTTAAAAACGATGGATAATAACAGACAGCATATACTGACTAATTATATTTCTTACCTGTATACCACAGGTCGAAATTATGCCACAATTGGCAAGCATATCAAGTATGTAGCGGATTTCCTTGATAGTACAGAAGAGGTCAACCGCCGTGGATATTTGAGTTATAAGCGTAAAAACGCTGATGTCATGGCTCGTTATCCATTAATGTGTTCGGCCATTTGCGATTTGTTGTCTTATCTTAAAATCGGATATGACCGCAGGGAAAAGACGGTAAAGCCATTGGAGAAACTTGACGCCATTTCAGAGAAGAATAAGAAGATGTTGAATGATTTTATAGTATGGCTGACTGATAATAATGATTATTCCCCGCATACGGTTGATTTATACCATACCTCTATGAAGAAATACTTCGAATATGCGAATGAGGTCAATATGGATAATTGCAGGAGATTCATAAAGATGCTTGAGGAGGAAAAATTCGCTCCCGCTACTATCCGGTTGCGGATTACGGCCATTGAAAAATTTTCCAAGTGGATGAAGAAACCTCTCGAGCTCAAGCGTCCCAAGATGAAGCGTAAGCTGGACACAAATAATGTTCCTACAGAGGACGAATATAACCGTTTACTGGAATACTTGAAGACTAAATCCAACAAAGACTATTATTTTTTTATCAGGGTTTTAGGTACAACCGGTGCCCGTCTGTCGGAGTTTCTGCAATTCACGTGGGAAGACATCATATCCGGGGAAGTGACATTAAAAGGAAAGGGTAACAAGTACCGTCGCTTTTTCTTTCAAAAACAGCTACAGCAAGAAGTGAAGGTTTATGCGAAAGAATGCGGTAAGACCGGGCTTTTTGCGGTTGGCAGATTTGGCCCCATGACACAACGTGGACTGTCTCAGGGTATGAAGACTTGGGGCAATTGCTGCGGCATTGACAAGAAGAAGATGCACCCTCACGCTTTCCGTCACTTCTTCGCGAAGATGTTTCTTAAGAAAAACAAGGATGTGATTCAGCTGGCTGATCTTTTAGGGCATGGCAGCGTAGACACAACAAGAATTTATTTACAGAAAAGTTATGACGAACAAAAAAGAGACTTTAATAAAAATGTTACGTGGTAGTGTTGAACAGTTGAACAGACTGGAGGACATGATGGACGGATTAACCGTTATGGACGAAACGGACCACGTAGATAACGATTTCCTGATGGAAATGCTTACCTGCGTTAACGCATTTATGGACGCGAGTAATAAGGTCATATCAAAGGTATCATCATTGCTCGCCCCTGATGCTCCCATGGACAAAAAAAGGGAACAATCTGATGAAGGTAAGAAATGGAGTGTGGAAGAGATATTGAAGCATTGCACGCTTGAGAATAATATCCTCAAACTTCCACAAGTGCAATTCAATAAAAAATCTTATGCCGAAGCCAAAAAGTGGATAGAAGAGGCGGGCGGTTCCTGGCAAGGTGGGAAAGTACAGGGCTTTACATTCCCGTTCAATGCAGAGCGCGTCTTCTCTATTCTCAAAGATGGGAAGCGCTGTAATCTTCAACAGGAATATCAGTTCTTTGAAACTCCGGATAGTGTTGCAGACTGGCTGATAATGCTTGCCGGAGGGATACATGAAGATGACACGGTGTTAGAGCCGAGCGCCGGACGTGGTGCGCTTATCAAAGCTGTTCATCGGGCATGTCCTTCCGTTATGGTTGAATGTTATGAACTGATGCCTGAAAACAGGGAGTTTCTGCATTCGCTGGGCAATGTAATACTACTTGGAGAAGATTTTGCGAAAGATAGCGTGGGCAGCTATAGCAAGATAATCGCCAATCCTCCATTCGCAAACAATCAGGACATAGATCATGTAAGGCTTATGTATGAACGGCTCGAAGAAGGTGGCACGCTTGCGGCCATTACCAGTCCACATTGGAAATTTGCTTCTGAAAAGAAGTGTGCTGCCTTCCGCCAATGGATTGATGAAGTACACGGGCAAGTATTTGAAATTGGTGCAGGTGAGTTTAAAGAGAGCGGAACAGGTATAAGTACAATGGCCGTGGTTATAAAGAAATAAAATCATGTTAGTAGGAACAACAAATCTTAATACGACGCTCAACCTAACCTATGTGTTGACCGATGTCGTAGAAACGCTTCTCTACGATTTGAGAAGTGAAATGGGAAAACAAGGCTATGAATTGCGTCATGATGCAAAACGCAACTTCAACACTGCGATAGCAGCAATTCGTAAATTGAAACTTGATGTTGACAAAACGCAATTATCCACACAGGAAAACTTCGGAAATGACTCCGATTGTCTTCTTGCCTTCATTAAGCTGTTAATAGATCGCTGCGGTGATGATGACAAGAAGATGTTTGAGTTTTATAATTATATCAAGCGGTATCCGTCGCAACTCGGCTTACAGCTGTCGGATGAAAAGTGTGTATTTGCGCATATTTTTGAAAATAAATAACCATCATAATAATAAAGTAATGAACATAGGACTATTAGCAGTTGATAGTAATTATCCAAATCTCGCACTGATGAAGATAAGCAGCTATTACAAGGAAAGAGGTGACAATGTGGAATGGTATAATCCATTGCTTCATTATGATAAAGTCTATGCCGCAAAGATCTTTTCCTTTACACCAGATTATGGCTACTACATCAATGCCGATCAAGTCGAGAAAGGAGGTACTGGATATGACATAAGTAAGGTTCTTCCGGTAGAAGTTGATAGAATAATTCCGGACTACGATCTATACAATATTGATAAGAATTTGGCTTATGGCTTCCTTACTCGTGGCTGTCCTAATCGTTGTAAATGGTGTGTTGTGCCCCAAAAAGAAGGTAACATTACTCCCTATATGGATATAGAAGAAATTGCCCATGAACGAAAGAATATCATTCTGATGGATAACAATGTGCTTGCTTCCGAATATGGATTACAACAGATAGAAAAGATTATCAGATTAAAACTTCGAGTAGACTTTAACCAAGGTTTAGACGCTCGGCTGGTAACAGATGATATAGCCAGGCTACTTGCAAAAGTAAAGTGGATGAAGAGGATAAGATTCGGGTGTGACACGAAGAAACAAATCGCAGAATGTGAACGTGCTACAGCTTTGATTGATAAGTATGGTTATAAGGGCGAATACTTCTTCTACTGTATACTGATGGACGACTTTAAAGAATCGTTTGAACGTGTCAATCATTGGAGGAACAAAGGAGGGCGATTTTTGCCGCATTGCCAACCTTACAGGGATTTGAATAACCCTAATCAGATCATACCGCAATGGCAAAATGATTTATCCAGATGGGCTGATAAGAAGTGGATTTTCAGAAGTTGTGAGTTTAAAGACTTCGCCCCACGCAAGGGGTTTAGATGTAACGAATATTTTTATAACAATTAGCGTAAAACGATACAGTAATGAAGAAAATACTAATAATTCTCGCAGTCACCTCGCTGATAGGCTGCACTACCCCCAAAGCCTCACATACGACATTTAAGAGAGAATATAAAGAGAACCGCTTTACAAAACAGTTTCAAGAAGCGGATTCAATGTTTAATCAAAAATATTTATTAAAATGAAAACATTAGATGAAAAGGCTGCTGAATATGCAGCGAGTGTAGTATCGTGTAATAAAGAAGCAAAAGAGTGTGAGGGACTTATTCAAACAGCTTACATTCTTGGAGCAACAACGGAAGGAGAATTGTTGAGAGAAGAAACAGGAACCTTCGGGCAAGCACTTGAATCCCTCAAACGGGGGCATCTTGTTACTCGTAAAGGATGGAATGGCAAAGGTATGTTTATATTCATGCGTCCTGCTGATGAACTTCATATTGGCTTTGTAGCCAAAGATATTAAGTCTTTACCTCAAAAAGTGAAAGATTACTATTATCAGGATTGTGTTGACGAAAACGGTAATCCTATCGAACTGGAAAAGGATGACACAGTAAAATTCACAGCATACATTTGCATGAAAGCCGCTGATGGCTCTATCGTAAACGGTTGGCTTGCTTCCCAAACGGATATGCTTGCTAACGACTGGATGATATTTGAGTTTTAACATACTGCCATACGGTGGCTGAACGTCCGCCGTATGGCTCAAAACAATAAAGAAATGAGTAAAATGTAAGGTTATACAGAAATGAAGGAATCACATACAGGCATTGGAATATGTCATTGTTATCAATGCCGAATGGATAAGAAGCATTGCAGTTCTAAAAAAAGAAAATTTGAGAAACGGGCTATAAATAAGTTCCGTCGGAAACAATTGAAATTAGATGAAATAATTAAATGCAATCGTTTCGGAAAATATTGGGCTTGATCCCAATTAATTCCGATTTTAAAAAAGAAAGGATTTGTTTATGAAACAGACAGTAGAAGAAGCCGAGAAAGAATATTATGAAAAGAATTATCCGGGTGTAGATATAAATAGGATGATGGTGGAAAATGCGTTTGAAGCTGGTGCTGAATGGCAATCAAATCAATCACCTTGGATAAGTGTGAAAGAGAAGGCTGGTTGCGATTCATCGAATGATTGTATTGTAATGGATAGTGATGGTGAGGTATTTAGAGCATGTTTCATCAGAAACAAGTGGCTGAAATATAATCGCGGGTATTATGTGATAGACAATGTGACTCACTGGATGCCTATCCCTTCATTCGATAAAATACTCGAAACTAACAAAGATGATTTTTTAAGCCATCATATAGATAAGGTCAAAATGGAAATTATTCGCATTGTAGCTAATGATGCGCAAGCAGTGACTTTTCAAACACTTGGACAGTATCGAAGTTGGCTGATGAAAACTATTAGCGAGTTATGTTACCCAATACCTGAATTATGAGTAGAACACCTAAAATAAATAAAGTTTGGAATAAACAGGAGAAACGGATAGTCCGGCTTCTCTATCGCAAAGGATTTGAGATAGATTTATCAACCTTGTATTGGGCCTCCTATAAAGAGACAGGAAAGAAGTACAGACATAAAGGCTCCCGTTTAACTATTCGGGTTATCGTGATGAAGTCTATTTTTGTACTTGGGACTATTGGGGAGAATGTGATGAACATCCTTTAGTTGACCGTTTTATAGAAAAAACGACATGGGAAAATATTCCTGATGACGTACTAAAGAACTGTGGTGATATGTGTGAAGTATATTCACGATCAAATTTCCAATATAAAGGTAGAAAGTGGCTGATTAAATATTTGTCAGCCCTTCCCACCGTTAGATGCGATTCGAAGATAAATAAAATTCTGAGAATCAAACATTATTAAAAACTAAATAGAAATGAGCAAATATCAAACAGAAGCCGGGATAGAATGTACCCTCGAAGAAGATAAGCTAATTGATTCATTGAAAAGATTAGCTAAAAAATGGGATAAGGACGGCAAACGTCTTTGGCTGTATTCAGCCAGTGGTTCACTTCATGTAATGATGCACGGAGATACAGACTATAATCCTACACCGGAATTTACGCAATATGGAGGTAGCAACATTGAAAATAGCGTAACTACTATTGATGGTATATTAAATGATGGTGGTGATTGGTAATTAACTAATAATTGATAAAAAACGAACTATGGAAGAGATAGATTTGAATGATACTGTTACTGTGGAACTGACAGAATGGGGAGCAGTATATCTTAATGCGCTGAATACGTTTAAGATACTAACCACTCTAAAAAACTGTTCTTATAATCACCATTATAAAACGGACTATAAAGAAGGTGATATTTATAGAAACCAACTTTATCAGTTAATAGCAGAGTTTAAAGACGGGATTAGGTTTGATAAACCGAAACCTTTTAATAAGTTGAAGAAAGCATGTTAAACCAGATAATAAAAAGTTATGGGATTTACAACGCCTTGTTTTATTAGAAAAAATACGGAGGAACTTCGTAAGAGATTAGAAGAATTGGGGTATATCAAAAATTCTCCTGTCTGGACAGATGATTGCCATATAATATGGGCTTATCAATATTCCCATGAAAAGGGTTTTGACATTCCTCATTATGTGATGGCAGATGCTTTTGATATTCCTTTTGATAAACATAGCCTCTTATGCGGGAAATTTATTGATTGTGGAGTCGAAGAGGATTTGTTTCTTGCTATAGCCGCATTGAGGGACGATAGTAACTATATGCAGTGGTTTATTTGTACTGAGGATTACATAGAATCCCCTGATAAAGAATGGAAAGTTGGAGATTGGGATTTAAATACCTGTCCGGATGTTACATATGGACAGCAATTACCACATTGGCGTAAGGCTACGGTAGAAGAACTTATTAATCATTTTAAATAAAAGGAAGAAAAATGAATAGAGATCACAATAAATCCCTTTGCATGAAAAGATTGTTGAATTTACAACAAGACCATTTTAATAAACTCATAATAAGTGAAGTTGCAGACCTGGGTTATTGTAACGGATATAATACTGTTCTTGATGCAGCTGAAAAGGTTTTGAGTGAGGAGGATTATTTCAAGATTGTGAAGCAATTAGAAAAGGAGGAATAACGATGAAAGGAAAGATATATAAAATAACTATATGCCAGATATCGTTTATGATAGGATGGTTCCCACATGCGGATAAATGGTACCACAAATTCCAGATTATCTATTAATCTAGTTTTTATATTAGGAGAAAAATAATTATATTTGTAATGTGTATTATGTTATACATAACTCAGACTAACGAAAAGACATGAAGCTAAGACCTAAACAAGAAAAATTCTGTAATCTTTATATTGAGACCAGTAATGCTTCTGAAGCATATAGAAAGGTATATTCGTGCAAAGGCTCCAGTGATAAAACTGTATGGGAGGCAGCATCTAAGTTGGTTTCAAAGCTGTCTCCCAGAATACAGGAGCTCCAAAGTGAATTAAGAAAGAAGTCAAATATTACTAAGGATCGCGTACTTGAGGAATTGCGGTGTATTGCATTTGCTGATATCCGTGATTTCCTGAGTATAAGAAATGGTATGGTGATATTTAAAGATTCATCCGAATGGACTGAAGAAATGGCGCGTGCAGTAGAAAGTGTTAAAGTTACCAAGGAGGGGATTGAATTAAAGTTGAATGGTAAGAGTTGGAGCATATCTCGTATTTGCAAGATGCTGGGATATGATGAACCGACAGAAGTTAATATAAAACAAATGTTGCTTGATATTGATACGGGGACGGGGGATTAATGGAAAAGGTATCTATTAGTTATAGAAAGTTTAATCCAAATTTTCATCATCTTAGGGAAGCTATGAAAGATGATGATATAAGGTTTATCTTCCTCTATGGAGGTTCTTCATCGGCAAAGTCTTTTTCTGTAGCTCAGGCTATGTTGATAGAATGTCTTTCAGGGGGTAATAATACGCTTGTATTTAGAAAAGTAGGTTCTTCTATTGCTGATAGTATTTATAAGACTTTTCAGGAGGCGGTAAGGTCCCTTGGAGTATATAGACTATTCTCGTTTAGAGAGAATAAGATTATTTGTTTTAACGGGTCCTACATAACATTTAAGGGATTGGATGATTCTGAGAAAATAAAAGGATTGGAGAGTTATAAATATGTTGTCTGTGAAGAATTGTCAGAGTTTAAAGAAGAAGATTTCAAACAGATAAAGAAGCGTCTTAGAGGCCGGAAAGGACAGAAAATCATTTCAATGTTTAATCCAATTGAGGAAGAGTGTTGGATTAAAAAAAATGTATTTGATAAAGAGCAGTTAAAAGAAGAGTCAAATGACTTGTATGGTATATTGAGAGACAATGAAACAAAGAAGATTCTTCCTAAAGAATTCTCAATGATTGCTAGAAAATGGAAAAATACAGAAAGGCTTTTGAGAAATCCTAGAACGGGAATTGAGGAAGTTCATGCTCCGGATACAGTTATAATGCAATCAACTTACCTCAATAATTTTTGGGTAGTTGGCAGTCCGGACGGGCAATATGGATTTTATGACCGGCAGGCGGTTGCTGATTTTGATAAGGATAGGACAAGAGATTATAATTACTATCGTATATATGCGCTTGGGGAATGGGGTAAAATAAAGACAGGTGGAGAGTTTTTGCATGCATTTGATTCTGGTAAGCATAAGAAGATATGTCCTGTAACAGAAGGAATTCCTTTGCATATTTCTGTTGATAATAATGTTCTCCCATATATCAGTGTATCAATATGGCAAAATGAAGAATTGGAGTTAAGGCAAGTTCATGAAATCTGTGCTGAAGATCCGTTTAATACAGTAACTAAAGCAGCCGAGTTGACACGTACATGGCTGGAAGGAATCGGATATAACGATGTGGTATATTTGCATGGAGATGCGAGTACCAGAAGCGGAAATACTATTGATGATGAAAAGAGATCTTTTCTGGATAAATTTATAGATGTGTTGGAAGAAACTTTTCGGGTGGTTGATATGGTCCCTAAAAAGAACCCTCCTGTTGCTATGTCGGGAGAGTTTGTGAATGCTTTATTAGAGGGTTTCCATGGAATATCTGTGTCTATTGATGAATCATGTAAGAAGTCTATACAAGATTACGAGAATGTAAAGAAAGACACTAATGGAGGAATATTAAAAGCTCGGATTAAGGACAAGATAACAAAACAGAGTTACGAGGAGTTTGGCCATTTAACAGACTGTTTCCGTTATGTGTGTACAGATATATTCCGGGAACAGTTTTTATCATATTCAATGGCTAGGAAGAGAAATACACATAAGAAAGAAAATATGAAATATTATAATGTAGGAATAGCAATAGAAGGAGATTCTATAGTCTATATCATGCCAGATTGCAATGGTAAGTTTATAATGATACATGCAGTCTATGGAACTGAGGTCTTTATCGACGGAGTTTTATTTAGAGATGGATTTGATGCCGGATTAATGGAAGAGAAACTCAAAGAATGGGCACCTGTCAGTACTGTTTTTGAAAGTCATAAATCATATTTCCAATTTGCAAGAGATGTGCGGGAATGGATGGATAATGTGCGGGCTACCAGCTTATATGCGAATATGGACCAAAGAATATCTGCAAATGAAGAATTTATAAGAGAGAGATTTAAATTTAGAAGTGATTATGATGATTATCCTGAATATCTTTCTTTTATGGATTCAGTGATGGATTATAATGGTAAAGAGAGCTATGAAGGGATTAATTGCCTGAGTGCTTTGGCTTCGGTAGTTGCAAGAACAATTAGGAATAATCAGTAATTGTTTGATCTGCCGGTTCTCTCTTTACTCTCAGGAAACGTATAAATAGGATATATCCCTTTACACGCTTTCTGAGCCGGTTCACGTAAGAAGTTCCGGCCCCTTATGAACCTTCCTCTTATTAGTTCTGTTCTATATGATAATAGATGTGATTTAGCTGATAATCATGTTGATATTAGTTAAAAACATAGCTTTGGTGGTAAAAATAGTGATGATTTAGCGTGAGATACTGACTGATTGCTTATATTTGCAACATAATAACACTACAATGTAGCGTAATTATATTTATAGATTATGAAAGCTTCTACCTATACACAAAAAACATTGGTAATAGAGAATCCTTCCAAAGGACTATTAGACTTTGTAAATAAGCTGAGAGATAGGAAATTATCTCAGCAGGAAAAATTACGCAATAAAAAGGACTGCACTATAAAAATTAATGCATAAATTTATTAGATGGATATTTCCGTTTCTATTAGTTCTCAATTAGGTGATGAATATCGAATAATAATATCTCCTTTTGACTTGGAAGTAATACCTTGTGAAGTGAGAGATCTGCTTGGAGATGATATAGAAATAGCAGATGTTACACTGGAAAGAATAAAAGGGGATAATCCGACTGATATTGGAATACTTCTGAAAATATCAAATGTCATAGGTCAAGTTTTTAACGATAATGAAAACATAATATTATATTTCTACTGTGATGATATACATGATATTTTAAGAAGAGACCAAGGATTAACTCCTCAAAAATTTAGAAGTACTTTGTTTTCAAGAATGTTCGATAAGTATATATCGTCGAATAGAATTACTAACATGATAAATACTCCTATTGAGGTTAAGGCAGATAGGAATATTTACATTCATTTGATATCAAGAAGTTCCCATTTAGAGTATGTAAATGCTATAAAGGATGCAATAATGGCAATGGAATCAAAATAAGATCTCTCTTTCTATAATTTTATGTAAGATCCCTTTCTGTTCTATTTTTCATGTAGTAAAATTATAACCCCCGTGATTTTTCTGACCATCCACTGAAATTTGGTTCTATTTTTAAGATACCATAAATAAAGGGAGAGCAAAACACACTCTCCCTTCATCATATCTACCGTCCTTTTTTCTCTATTTTCATGAACACATTGCGTCTACTTTTTGCTTCAGCTTGCTTTGTCCGTTCATTGAGGATCAATTTGAGTTCATTGAGTTCCTTGTGCATTCTAAGGATATCGTCGGTAAGTGATACGACACGGCTCAGCAATACCATGTCCATATTGGTATATTTTGAAGTTTCCATATAGCTTTTTATTTAGAATTTCATTTAGATTAATTTCGTTTCCTTCGTCGAGATCCCAGGAGCCGTATTGCTCCCGGGGTGTTCATCCCCTAACAGAGATGTTCGCCTGATTGGTAGTCGAAGCGTTATATATAATCAATCGTTGTAGAAGAATGATTCTCCTTTCTTCCGTGTAAGCCTGTAACCTGTGTACAGACAAACCAATATTAATATAATCTCTATCATAATTCTAAGGTGTTAGAGGTCTGCTCACCTTATAAACAAGGTGAGCAAAACAGAAATAATATGTGGTTAATTATTATGCAGCGGGTTCGAATTCTCCTTTAATCTGCTTAATTGCTTTCTTGACGTTCCATCCACATTCGTTCAAGGCATGGATGAAACGTAGCCCCTTAGTGGTCCATACTGTGTAAACGCTCGTTCCTATAGATCCGTCGTTACGGGTATATGTTTTCGTCCTTGTAGCATGAAGCCCCCAAGTAGAGAAAGGAGAATATAGTAACCATTGACCGGACTGTTTGTAAAGGATACCTATTTCTTTCATTTTCCTGTGAAGCTTCTCCGCATCCATGCCTATTTGCTTAGCCACCTGTGTGGAGGTAAGCGTGTTGACCGATTGCAAATGGTTATCGTAGTAGTTAACTTTCGGGGCTGCTTGCTTGATTTCCTTCTCTTGTAATTCGATAGTGATTTGCTTTTGTTGGACTTCTAAAGCCAAACGTTCTTTCTCTTCTTCCGATGATACTAATGCTTTCAGTGCCTCTAAGTAGTTTTTCGGAGTTTGAGGTTTGCGTTTCTCCATTTCAAGTGATTCCCATCTATCGATGATTTTTTCACGGAGTATCGCGTCATAACCAGAAGCTAAAATTAAACACCCCTTCTTAGTGAGTTCGAAGCAAGGGAGTTCTTTATATCCTCCTCTTGGCTGAGGCTGCTTGTAGGATGTCTCCACAAAATTGTGGGCAGATACTCCTTGTTTAAGTAAGTTCCTGATGTCTCGTAAAATAGCATCATGTCTTTTCCCTGTAAGTTCCGCAATTTCAAGTGAACTCATTCTATCCGTATCGTGGATTAACGTCGCCATCAAACTACTATTATTTGTTTGATTTTGATTGTTAGGATTACTGTTAAGCATAAACAATAAAAAAGAGGTACTACCATCTTTCCCGCTGCTTAACACATTCCTAACAAATGCTGACATTCCATTACAGTTTGCCACGGGGGTATAGTAATACCTCAAATATTTTAAGTACAAGCATAAAAAATGCTCGCATGATTAATGCAAGCTCCGCTTGCATTTGTTAGGATTATAAATATGTTAAGCACTGCAAAGATAGATATTTTAGTTGAATACAAAAAATAATTCGGATAAAACTTGGTAAGTATGTATCTATTTAATTATTTTGCACAATATTTTTTAATATTAAAATGTTATATTCATGAAACGAACTATTTTATTGTTACTATCTATTGTTTCTGTTCTGTCATTATCTTCTTGCGGTGATGATGACAAACCTGTTGTACAATCTATCGAAATTTCTAAAAGTGAAGCTTCAGTAAAGATTGGTGAGAAAATAACTCTTACTGTCAGCCATTCGCCAGCAGATTTACCCGCTCCCGAATATGAATGGAATTCTTCTGATGAAACAATTGCAACTGTTGAAAATGGAGTTGTTTATGGCAAAGCCGTTGGAGAAGCAACTATATCAGTATCTTCCTTTAATTTAGGGTTAAAAGATATATGTAAGATTACTGTAACTCCAATTGAGGCAACGGGTATCAAACTATCTGAGAATGAAAAGACGATGACTACTGGTGAATCATTCCGTTTGGAGTATACGATAGAACCTGAAAATACTACCAACAAAGAAGTGGAATGGGAGTCTTCGGATAAAACTATAGCAACGGTTAATGCAGATGGCGAGGTTACAGCCGTTTCCGATGGTGAATGTACTATTACAGTCAAAGTCAAAGGAAGTGATACCTCCGCCAAATGTGTTGTTAAAGTGAATCCTATTAAGGTTACAGGAGTTACATTGAATGAAACAACTAAATCTATTGAAGCCGGCGAGTCATTTACTCTGACAGCTACTGTATCTCCTGAAAATGCAAAGGACAAAAGTATCAAATGGTCTTCCAGCGATCCTAATATTGCAAAGGTAGAAGACGGATTGGTGACTGCATTGGCAAAAGGTACATGTAACATAATTGCCACTACTAATGATGGGAGCTTTAAAGCTCAGTGTGCTGTGAATGTTTTGCCTCCTTCAGTAAAAGGAGTTCAGTTTACTGAATCCTCTATTAAGATATTGAATGGAGAAAATTACACATTAACATATTCTATTTTGCCTGAAAATGCAGAGAATAAAAATGTAAAATTTAGCAGTTCTGCACCCAACATTGTTTCTGTAGACAATAATGGAAAGGTTACAGCATTGAAGGAAGGCACTTCTACGATAACAATAACTACAGAAGATAGTGGGCATACTGCTACTTGCGAAGTTGTATCAGCAGAGATTTCCGATTTTATGGATCTGAGAATAGGTTCTTCATCTATTGTCTCCATTAATGGTTATATAACAGGGTCTGTGTATTGTTACATAACCAACACAAGTTCTAAAGAGATATCTCTTACTAAGTTTGAGGTAAAAGATGGATCAACAGGAAGCATCGTATTATACACTGACGAAGCCTCTAAACTGGGCTCTCTTAAGTCAGGGCAATCAACTAATCTTGGTGGTCAGATGAGGTATGTTTACCTTCCTATATTCACTTGGACATTTACCTATGAGGGTAAAGAGTATCAAGTATCTGAACAATATAAATCTTACTAATATCTTTTTTTCAGGCCGGGATTGCTCCCGGCCTTTTTTATATCTTATCTGTTAACTGATAAAAAAGGCAATGGAACCTAAATTCCATCGCCTTGAATATGCCTCCAAAGAGGTCTCGTGTAAACAAATGCCAAAATTAAAGTTGTACCGCCAGCATTTCTCTCGCTGCCCTGTGTATTGCTTCCTCTATCTTAGCTTTTTGTGCTTCGGAAGCAAACGCTATCCTCTGCTTGTACTGGCGCATCAAAGAGGGATTAATGCCTGCATACTTTGCGAAAGTAGATACGCTTATAAACTTGAAATTATCAAAGAATGAAGCTATATCATACTTATACTCAAACTCTACATTCTTCAGTTCCCCTGGCACTTCATTACCTTGCTCTTTAAGCATGGTAATATAGTCATCAATACATTCATGTAGTGATCGTTTTGCTTCATCAACGCTTTTCCCTTGACCGTTCAAGTTAAAACCGTCAAATTCCGGAACATAGACACTTATTGTCTTGTCGTCCCACATTTCAACAATAGCAACCGTTTTCATATTCCATTTATTTTATAATTCCGGTAAACAAATGTGCGGGTCATTTAAGACCCGCATCTTTCATCATGCTGTTAAGAGTGCCGCCTTTTATTTCTTGCGAACCATGCCTGCCCACTCGGAAGTATTTCCCCGTTTTCGGACTGTACCATACGTCGTGTTCTTTGCCGTGACTCACGAAATAGCAGCCTATCTTTGCAGCCTTCTTTAAGAACTCTGTTGTTTTCATTTCAAAGAGCATTTGTTTACGGGTGCAAATATAACATATTTGTTATAAATATAATAATAATAGAACATGTTTTTAAGCACACTTGGATGGTAAGGGACCCAAACCTTTTTATTTTTTTAGTCAGTATCTCAGTAAGTAACAGTTACATTTAATTTGTTAATAATATTCTTGTTTTTGTTCGTTTACTTACTTAATTCTATTATAAACCAATCTGTTAAATGAAATAAAAATCGTAATTTCTATAGATAAAAAAAAGAATAATTTAGGTAAATAATCAATAATATTATCTATATTTGCAGTGGAGAGTATCCACGGCATATAAAGGTATATGCTACCGTAAATCATAAAAGAACGAAAATACATAAAAACGGGAGTGGGTACGCCTTTGGGTGTATCCACTCTTTTTGCATATATGGGTAGCTGGTTTTCAAAAAAGGCAATGAATATGACCGACAAGGTTAATGTGGTTGAGAAGAGAGGTAATGATATATTCTATCTTACCAATCTTTTTGATTCTAAAGGTGCCATCTGGAAGACGGACTTTAACATGTCCCAAGCCATGGATAAAGAAAACGCCTTGTTGTATTGTACTCCGTTCGCTACCGTTATAAGGAAGGTGGGAGCCATGTTTGCAAACGGAAGGGTTTACCTGACAGACTCAGAGGGTAACGATGTCACAGATCCGAAGCTGACCGCCTTGTTTAAGAAACCTAATCCGCTTCAAAATTCCATCGCCTTCTTCTCTCAAATAGAAATGGTCCTCCGGACATATGGATACTGCCCTATATATACCAACCGTATTTTTAAGAAAGGCATTCCTCGTACGATGTGGATCATCCATCCCACGCATTTCCATCTGACCGGTACCGGGAAATCTCTGGACCAGGTAGATCTGGACGGAATAGTCAAGGAGGCGTACGTTGAGTGTGGAACCGAGAAAAAGGTCCTTAACAAGGAGGAGTATTTTATCATTTACGACAGTGATATCCATATCCCTTGCAATGAAGGTGATGAGATAACGTTCGGTACGGCCGTAGACAGTTTGTCTATCCCTGTTTCTAACTGGATGGCTTCTATGCAGGCAAGTAATTCCCTGATAACGAATGGAGGCCCCAAAGGGATCATTTACAATAACGATAACAGTGAGACATGTAATGCTTCGCTGAATTCAACCGAACAGAAATCACTTCTTGATAGATTCAAGCGGAAGTACGGGTTGATGAAAAGTCAGTTCCAGATTGCTGTCTCCCGTGCTAAATTGGGATGGATTCCCTTGAATTATAATTCTGACCAGTTGAAACTTCATGAAGAGGATAAGAGGTGTACTGAAAAGATCGCTAATGCTATCGGTCTTAACCCGAGCCTTTTTAATGAAAGTAAGTTTGAGAACCAGGAATCGGCTAAACGTGCCGGTTACCAGGACTTGATTATACCTAATGCAGAGATAATAGCTGAGGCTTTTACGGAGAATGTTTGCCCGGAAGGTACAATTATGAAGATTGATTTCTCACACGTAGAATGTTTGCAGGCGGATAAGAGTAAATCATCGGAGGTTCTGCAACGGGTGATGGACTCCATGATTAAGGGGAAACAGGCCGGCCTTATTACCGGAGACGAGGGAAGAAGCGTATTAGCTGAATATATAGATATTGATCCTGAAAAACCTAAGGGAGATTATGGAAACGAAGAATAAATATAAAGGTAGAATCGGGAAGCAGACTAAATCCTTTTCGTTTGAGACAAAGGATCTGTCCATTGACAGCGGAAGCCGTAAGATCTCAGGATATGCTGCCATATTTGGCAACATAGACAAGAGCGGAGATATGCTTATAAAAGGATGCTTCTCAAAAAGTATCCAAGACAGGGGACCGGAAAGTGCGGCCAACGACAAGATTATCTTTCTGTGGATGCATGATATGAGTGAACCCATCGGTCGGTTGACGGCTTTGCGTGAGGATGAAAAGGGGTTGTATTTTGAAGCCGTAATTGATGATGTAGAACGAGGCAACCAGGCTTTGACACAGCTTGAATCCGGAACACTGAACCAGTTCTCTATTGGATATAGATACGTGTGGGAGAAATGTGAGTGGGATGAAGGAAGAGATTGTCTGATCGTAAAAGAGGTTGTCCTTTATGAAATCTCTGTTGTCTCAATCGGTGCTAATGGTGAAACGGAGTATCTGGGATTAAAGTCTGAGGAGGATTACCAAGACCGATATTGTGAATTGGTATCTGACATCGACGTCTTATGTAAAGGGCTTAACGTCATAAAACAACAAGAGTTACAAAGGATCATTGCTAAAGCTATGTCACTTGCTTCTGCAAGGCCGGAAAGCAATCCGCCAGCAAAGGAAGCCGACGTACGTGGTAAGAAGTCCATGTTTAATAAATTAAAACTAAAACAGGATTGCTTATGAAATTAGGATTTTTGGACCTTATTGACACAAAAGGAATGTCTGAGGATGACAAAAAAGTATGGGAGAAGATGGACATCGCCTTGGCTGATTCTATCGATAAGGAGATAGGAGAGAAGATCAAGTCTTACCTTAACGATGAACTGAAGATTGAGGATCTGCGTACATCTATTACTGAAGCGGTAAAATCGATCAGCGATTTCAAGAAAGAGAATGGCGAAAGTGCGGTTGACAAGAAAACGTTTGATGAAACCATCAACAGTATCGAGGAAAGCCTTGTCCGGATCAAGGCCGCTACGGAAAAGGCCGGGAACGGTGAGATTGCTCTTAAGAGCATCGATAAACAGATTGAGGAACAACTGAAGGACTTTATCACGGTTGAGAAAGGTGCCAAGGTAGTTGACTTGAAAGGGGCGTGTAAAGCATCTGCCGGCTATAAGAAGAGTATTAATCTGGTGTTGGACAGCAAATCTGTTTCTACAGTAACCAGTGCAGGCATTGCACTGCATTATAACAATACGGTAGATACTACTCTTTCTGTAGATCCGAAAGCTGAAACAGTTATTCGAAGATACGCAAACGTGGCAAGCATCAGTACGCGTTCGTTGACTTATGCTGAGTTCAAGCCGGGAGAAGGTGATGCCAAATGGGTACCTGAAGGTGTCCTGAAACCTAATATGGATGCAACGCTTTCAGAAAAGAGCATTACTGCCGGTAAGGTTGCGTTGACTGTAAAGCTGACAGAGGAAACATTGACTGATTTACCTCAGTTGGTAGCAGAAATCAGAGCGGAAATCATTAACCGTATCGGTATTACAGAAGAGGAAGGTATTATTTCTGGTACCGGAGCGGACGGACAGATTACAGGTGTATTTAAGGATCTTCCTTCATTCTCGCTTACCGGATTCAAAGTAGCTAAGTCCCCTAATATGTATGATGCCATTGTAGCGGCATATACACAGATTCTTTCTACAAGCAAGATGAATTATCGTCCTAATCTTGTTTTGATGAATCCAATCGATTATGCTATGATGCAGCTTGAGAAGGATGCAAACGGACAATACCTGCGGCCGTTCCGTGCTGGTGATGAACTGATCAGAGGACTTGCGGTGGAAACGTCTACTGTTATCGAGCAGGGTAAGTTCCGTATCGGTGACTTCAATTACCTGAATATTCGCGACCTGGTTCAGTTATCTATTACTTTCGGTTGGGAGAACGACGACTTCACGAAGAACCTTGTGACCATGATCGGTGAAAAACGATTGATGGCCTATGTAAAGGCGCAGTATAAGACTGCATTTGTGAGTGATTCATTTGCTACAGTAATGGAGGCTATTTCTCCTTCAGTTGGTGGTTAAACATAAAGTTGGATAAATATGGGAAAAGAGTATAACATGGACCTGCATAAGCAGTACGAGGTTGAGTTCATTAAAGACGTTAACTTCTTTAAGAAAGGGGATAAAACGAGTGTGAATATGCCCCTTGCAAGTAAGTTTTTCAAGGACGGAAAGATCCGGGTGCCGAATAACCTGATGCAGGATGCAAAAGAGCTCGGCTGTGAAGAACTGTTCGTTAAACCGGGTGATAATAAATTAAAAGAGTAGCATATGATAATTGACGGTACATACTTTAAGGGGACAACATCTATAGATGGACTGAACGTGGATACGGGGGCTCCTTCAATTACCCGTACTGCAATGAAGGACTATCTTGACAGTTTCATTGATACGTATGAAAAAGAGTATCTGAAATTGGTGTTGGGAAGGGATATGTGCCGTCAATTCATAAACTACATGAAGGCAGACGGGGAAGATAAGATTGATAAATGGGAAAGGCTAAAAGAGTTTCTAACCAAGGATGGTAAAAGCCCTATCGCAAATTATGTGTTCTTTTTCTTTGTGAGAAGGAACAATGTGCATGTAAGCGATGTGGGCACAACCAGTTCTGATGATGAAGACCATGCCGATCCCAATGTGGTACTTATTCCGGCATGGAATGAAATGGTTGAGATGAATAATGATTTGCTTGATTTCTTATGCAAGGATGACAGCTATGACGGTTTTTCATTTGACCGCTCAATGCTGGAAGAGATTAATTCGTTTGGCTTATGATAGTAATAACGGATGTATTCAGGGAAATAGTAGAGCGTGTCTCAAAGGAGTATGGCAAACATATCTCGTATATGTTTGGAGACTGGAGCTACATTTCTGACCAGTTGTTAGTTTGGAGCAAATCAAATGATACTGCGAAGCTAAAATATCCCGCCATATTCCTTTATTCTCCGATCGAAGAGGACAGGACCGGCGAGAAAGGGAAAATGTCATTGGATATACTCCTTGTCGTAAATACATTGCCTTCATATACCAACGAAGAACGTTCGCGTATATCATTCGCCGAATGTCTCAGACCTATTTACGAGATATTGATCAAGGAGATCGGTAAAGAGCCGGCGTTTGATATAGCTTATGTAAAAAGTATCCCGCACATATATGTTGAGAATTACCGGTACGGCAAAGTAGGAGTGACAGGCCCGGACGGAAAGCCATTCAAAGATTATATCGACGGGATAAATATTAAGAATTTGCAGATCACATTAAAAAAAGAGAAGTGTTATGGCGATAGAATTTAGAGAATGTAAGGGGCAGGAAGACTTTAATACCGGAAGATCGAAGTGTATTCTTGATCCCGGAAAGATAAAAGCGGTAATCCTTATTCCACGTGGTTTTAAAATCCCTAACGGACTGACCGCAGATAAGTTAGAAGAGCTGTGTCATGCAGACCGGCCCAACCGTATTTATCCGATAAAGACGGTTGAGGAGTTTGCGCCTACCGGTGGTGAAGCCAATGTAAATGCAACCGGCTATGGTGGCAATAAAATCACCGGCTATTCGGCGTATACAGCGGCGCTTACTTTGGATAATTATGATGCCAGCCTTAAAGCCAATCTTATGATGGCAAAAGGCGTGGAATTTGACGGGGTAATTGTTGATGAAGACAATGTATTGTTCGGAACGAATCGTGATACTACGGGATTGAGTGGTATTCCGCTTTCGGGAGTATATCCGAGCGGCCAGGATTGGGACTCTTCCGGCCAGGAAGCTAATCTGATCGTAAACCTGATGTTTAAGGATTACGAGAAATACATCAAGACGGCAGACATCATGGCCCTGAAGTTTGATGTAGTGGAAGCACTGAAAGGGCTTGTGTTTGTTGACCTGGTGAAAGTGGGAGAGAATAAGTATAAGTTGATTGAGCACTTCGGAGGCCTTAATGTTACGGGGTATTATGCGGACGCTCTTTCCAAGAGTGCCGGAAAATCTTTCGACGGAGGCGTATCAGCAGTATCCTATGCTAATGGTGAGTTGACCGTTACTGCTACAGGCACTCCTTCTTTGAAGAAACCATCGGAGCTCCAGAAGGAAGACATTATCGGTATTGAGCAGAAAGAGGCGTATGATGCAAGCGTTTAACTTATAAATAGGATATAACATGGTTGTAGAAGGTGTGAACTTCATAGAAAATGAAGTCGTGAAATGGAAACGAAAGGACTTTATCGATACTCACAAAAAGTTATTTTTCCTAGATAGGGAAGAATTTGAAAGGGAAAAGATACTGGGTGATATTTACGACCGGATTAAGGGTTTGATTCCGGATAAAGGTAAACTGATTGATTGACAGTGTGAAGGGGATGGATTTTTATTAGTTCATCCCCTTTTAAATTACATGGGATATGGCAACATTAAGCGATGCGGCTGATAATTTTAAACTGTTTGTTGGAGGACTTGAGAAAGTTGTAAAACACACAATTCAGAGTAATGCTGATTTGGTGCAGGACTTTATTCGGCAACAATTGTATTCAGGGGTGAACGGTCGTGGCAAACCTTTAAGGCCAACTTATCTCAATGATCCTTTTTTTAATTCGGAAGATGCGGGTAGATGGTTCCATAACGCTGAAGGCTATATGAAATGGAAAATGGAGAAAACACCACCGACTCCTTCTTATCTGTTCTTGCCGCCGCGTGATATGAAAACTCCAAACCTTATAATCCGTGGAGACTATTATTCTTCTATTACTGCTATCCCAATTGATGACGGATTGAGGATAGAGTCTGTCGGAGTCTCTTTCGGGGATGATATTGAAAAGAAATACGGCAGTATAATACTGGCCGTAGGACCCGAAGCATTGGGGCATTTTATGGTTCATTTTATGAATCCCGCATTACGGGAATATTATGCAAAATTCGGTATACTGTGAGCTGTTGGTGTGATAATAAAAAAAGGATGCAGGATATAGAGAGAGTCCGAAGTCTTGCACGCATAGCTGCCAAGATGGATCACTCTGTGTATGTGCTGTATGAAAGGAAAGACGGAACCTTTGATTTTCTACCGGAAGGTATTGAATTCTATGGGACGTTTGTTGAATTGGTATTTTATTAGAATAAGAAGTAATAACCATCGTGTGAAGGGGCACGATACAAAATTTTAAATTATGGCGAATGAATTTAAAATAACGGATATTGTTGATAAAAAAGCTTTTGATGAATTAACTAGCCTGATTGCTAAGTTTAATGAAACCAAAGAGGCTTATGTGAATCTTACCAAAGATTTGGCAGGAGGTCTCAGAGTAAAACCGGGAGATCTTAAGGAATTAGCGGATAAAACAGAGAAGTATACCGGTATAATGAACCAATTGATTACTACTCAAAACGAACTGTCTGATATACAAGGTAAATACAAGGGTTTACTTAAGCAAATAGAAGAACAAACGGAGAAAAATGTAAAAGCTATTCTGGAAGAAGCAAAAGCTAATAAACTAAACAAAGATGCAGAGTTGGCAGCTCAAAAGATTGAGACGGAACGATTAAGGCAAAAAAAATTAATAAATCAAGAAAATAAAAGATATAAATATACAGTAGAGGAGGGGATCTCAGCCCTTAGAATGGAAATTAAAACACTTCGGGATGCTGGGGAGCAGAATAAAATACTTCGTGCCGCAAGAAAAGAAGTAGATATAACTACCAAAGAGGGTACTGAAACTATAAAGAAGTTTAATGAAGTCATAGATCGTAACGATTCATTGATTAAAAAGAATTCTGATTCTTTAGTTCAGTCAAAGATGAATGTCGGCCGTTATAAAGAAGATATAAAAGCTGCTACATCGGAGATATTAAAAGGTAATGTCTCTCTCAAAAACATGGGTAATCTGGCCAAGAGCACCGGAGGTCTATTAAAATCCAGTATGGGAACCGGATTACAAGAAGTCAGGATTGGAGTGGGTTCAATGGTAAAAGGATTCTTGGCAGCACAAGTAGCAATGAAAGGATTACAAACCTTATGGATGGCTTTGAAGCAAGGGGTAAGTACCGCTATAGAATTTGAAGCAGCTAATAGTAAGTTAGCGGCTATTTTAGGAACTACCTCCGATAAAATAAAAGATTTGAAATTGTCTGCAAGAGAGCTTGGGGCTACAACAAAATATACTGCATCGGAGGCTACTAATTTACAGATAGAGTTAGCAAAATTAGGATTTACTGCGGTTGAGATACAGCAGTCTACTAAATATGTACTTCAATTTGCACAGGCTACTGGAGCTGAATTACCCGAAGCAGCTGCTTTGGCTGGGGCTGCATTAAGAATGTTTAATGCTGATACAACTGAAACAGAACGTTATGTCTCTGCAATGGCAGTTGCTACAACTAAAAGTGCATTATCTTTCTCTTATTTGCAAACAGCAATGCCTATTGCTGGGTCTGTTGCCAAAACATTTGGCTTTGAAATAGAGGATGTGTTGGCTTTGTTGGGTAAACTTGCTGATGCTGGAGTTGATGCGTCATCTGCTGCAACGGCTACAAGAAACATTCTTTTAAACTTGGCTAATGGCGGAGGAAAACTTAACAAAACATTAGGCGGGAATATAAAAACGCTAGACGATTTTGTTAATGGTTTGAAGAATGTCAAAGATAGAGGGATAGAACTTGCTGAAATGCTTGATATAACAGATAAAAGAAGCGTCAATGCTTTTGCTAATTTTGTTAATGGTGCTGAAGATATAGAAAAATTGAGAGAATCAGTAACAGGGGTAACAGATGATTTTGCAAAAATGGCAGAAGAGATGGGGAATAACACAGCCGGAGCTTTGAAAGGACTTTCTTCTGCTTGGGATGAACTTATGATTTCAATATATGGAAATACAGGAATTATCAGAGATGCTGTAGAACTGATTACTGATTCAGTCAGAGATATGGCTACACTGATTGAAAGCGCTCAGCAGGCGGCAGATAAGATTGTCAATAAAGGTAAAACTTATTCTGCTACAGATGAAGATTACAAAAGAGATATAGATGCGGTGGAGAAAAGAACTAAAGCGTTTATTGATGCAGGAGAAAAAGAAAATGTGGCAATGGAAAAAGCCAAAAAGGAACAGTTGAATTTATTAAATGAATCTCTTAAACAAGAAAATAAGGCTTTAGCTAAGGCAAAACAAGAATATGAGGACGCTTATGCAAACTCCATTAATGAAGATGCAAGTGAATATATTAGAAAGAATGCTCAATCAGTTTTAAAAACATTGGCTATTGAGTATTCAACTATTCAGTCATCGGTAAATGTGCTTGAGGCGAGGAAGAAACGTTTAGAGGGAGGGAATCAAAATGTAGATGGTAGTAAGGGGGGAACAACCTTCTCGACTGATAAAGAAAAAAAAGAATTAGAAAAGGCTGAAAGAAAGCGATTAAAAATAAAAGAGAACTATCAGCAGTCTGAATTGGATCTGATGGATGAAGGCCTTGAAAAAGAGTTAGCAAAGATCAGTTTTGAATATACCAAAAGAATTGCTGCCATAAAGGGAAATAGTGAAGAAGAGATAAAAACTCGTGAAAATCTTTCTAAAAAAATGCAAGAAGCCATAGAAGACAAAACTGTATCATTCAATTTAGACAAAGAGAAAAAGGACTTGTCTAATAGGCTTGAGCTTGTAAGGGAAGGGAGTGAGGAAGAGTTGGAATTAAGGCAGAGATTGCTTCTTGTTGAACGTGCAAGAGAAGTATATTATGCAGATAAAACTGGAGAAGATGTCGTTGCCATTCAAGAGAAATATGATAAGAAATCTATTGATTTGATGGCCAAATTTGCAGATCTAAGGAATAAAAAACTGCAAGAGCAATATTCTATGGATGCTATAATAGCTTCAGCCAGTATGCAGGAAGAATTGGATGCCTTATCTGCAAAATACACTAAGGGGCTGATTCAAAGAGAGGATTATGAGCGTGAAAAAGCGAAAATAACGCAAAAATATGCCATAGAACAAGCACGAGCGGCTATTGAATTGGCTAAACAACAATTAAATACTCCCGGATTATCCCCAGATGACAAACTTAAATTAGAAAGGAAGATAGCAGAGGCTGAGATTGCTCTTGCTAAAGAGGTACGTGATGCTGAAATTAATGCATATGAAGATACAGTAAAAGCGCATCAAAAGAAAATGAATAAGATTTCTGAAGGTATACAAATGGCCTCAGAAATACTTAATGGATTTTCAGAACTTGGTTCTGCCATTTTTGATCGGAAAATCTCTGAAATAGAGAAAGAACAAGAGGCTAATGAAAAATCCGGAGAGGAAGAAATAGAAAGAATAGAACAGTTGGCTGAAAAAGGGGCTATTACTACAGAGGAAGCTGAGGAAAGGAAAAGAGTTGCTGAAAAGAAAACAGCGGCAAAGAATAAAGAACTGGAGAAGCAAAAAGCTGATTTACAAACCAGGCAAGCCAAGTTTGATAAAGCTAATAATATAATGCAAACAATAATGAATACAGCAGCCGGTATAATGAAAACTATTGCCGAAGTTGGGCTTCCGGCAGCAATTCCATTTATAGCTACAACTTCTGCATTAGGCGCTATTCAGCTTGCGACTATTATTGCTCAGCCTATTCCCAAATATGCTAAGGGTACAGATAACCATCCCGGTGGGTTAGCTATTGTAGGAGATGGAGGTAAACATGAAGCTGTTGTAACTGACAGGGGAGCTTATATAACTCCTAATGTTCCTACTTTGATTGATTTGCCGCGTCGGGCAAAGGTTATTCCCGATGTAGATATAGAGAGGCGCAGTGATTTTCTGCCTCCTTTTGACAGGTTAGCTTTGTATCGCAGCATGAACTTGCGTTCAGACATAGGTGCTTTGATGAAGGATGCCGAGAGGATGGGTGAGCCTATTACTGTGAATGTGAATAATGATTATAGAAAGTTGGAGCGTGAGATGCAGTCGTTAAACCGTTCGTTTGAAAAGATGGCTAAATACCAGAAGAAGGCTGCAAAAGAGGCCGAGCTAAGAAATATATCAAGTCGTATTTAAATCACCGTATAAAGGAGTACGGAACATTCTTATGAAAACAAATCAAATTATGATTCGCCAAATGGGTGAATTTAAGGTAATTCAGAGAACTAAAGATGCGTTTTTCAATGCTACAAATTTATTGAAACAGTGGAATCAATTGAAAGGTATGAAGAAGGAAGTTAATGACTACTTCGGCTTATCTTCCACTAAAGAGTTTATTTACACTATAATGGAGAGAGAAAATTATGATAGGGGTAATTACCCCTATCATAAATCAAGGGCAAATAAGGGGGGTAATGCGGGTACCTGGATGCATCCACTACTTTTTATTGATTTTGCAATGTGGATAAATCCGTCTTTTAAATATGATGTTCTCAAATTTGTCTATGATGAAATGATAAAATTCCGCAATCTTGCTGGCGATGCATACCCATCCATGTGTAAAGCGGTCAGTTCTATTTTGCCAGATGACCTATTCAAACAAAAGGTTAAAGATTTGGCAAAATCCCTCAATATTATTGTTTATGGCAAACATGAATTAGAGATGCGTAATAAAATTGGTGATGAAGCTAAAATACGCGAATTGTATGAGTTGGAATTACAGATAGCTCAATGGATTGAGCTCGGATTCATTAAAGATTATAAAGATTTGAAAGAGACTTTGAACAAAGTGTATTACAAAAAGTATCCTAATATTTTGCCGCTTTAGCATGATATACACAGATCTTGATAGAATATCCCTCAGAAGATTCATAGATGTATTTTGTGGAAATTCGGACGCCGTGTGTGAAGGAGATTATAGTGAAGATGAAAAGCAGAAAGCGGCGTCCGGGTTGGTTAATGAATATATGTCTATAGTTGGGAAGAAGGGAATATTAGCTGAAGTTTCCAAAAAGAATGAAATTATCAGTCTTGTGATAAAGATACAGTTGATGAACTGCTGCCGTTATCTTACTGAAGAGAAGGAGTGGTCTACGGTTTGTTCGATTCTTAATGATATGGGATATAGTCTTGATCCTAATGATCACAATAAGATATGCAGTAGGATTGAAGCTATTTTATCTAACAGTAGATTTCGGGTGGATAAGATCATGTCAGAACAATCCGACCTCCCTAAGTCGGCTATTATGGATAGGGATTACTTTGTGAGAGAAAGAGTGGCCGTAATGCAACATTTCAATATGCATATTGATCCGGATTCATTTTCCGCAAAGGAATATGCCTATATGGTAAAGAGGATGTGTGATGATGTTGATTTGCGTCTGAAATCATTAAAAAGAAAATAATATGTATTATAAATGTGAGTTGTTAGTTGATGGATACTCGTATCAGGTAACGGATAACCTGGTCAATTGGGATGACATAACCACTTCTTTTAAGAGGGGGGATTATGATGGAGTCGTAAGATCGTTCTCTACAAAGTTTGAGTTTTCTAATGCTGCATATAATTTATTAAAACGTGTATTCCGAGATAAATATCTGCAAGCATCTGCTAGTGTGGTGTTTTACACAAGAAATAATAGCTGGTTATGGAATGAAAGATTCCGGTGTTCGTTAGATTTCTCCACATTTCAAGATAATGGGAATACCATATCTATCAGTGCTGTAGATGACAGCCTGGCCGCATTGATAAAAGCTAAAAAGGGAACACAGTATGAATATGCTGTGAGCGAACTTACAGAAGGCAAATACTTGTACTATGACGGTATAAAAATGAATCAGAATGTGAACTGGTTGGTTGCCGGGAATAGCATTGAGGATTCAACGGATATATCAGTGAAGTTGGAAGCTGCATTACTAAACCAAAAATACTTTCCATTAGTGGTTGGGGCAAGTGAAACATCTATAGGTGGATATATTACATATGGAGATACCTTTCAGCAAGATGTATCTAAAAATGATAAAGACACTTTCCTTTTCAGAGCGGAAAGGAATATTACCTGTTTTTTAAATGTATCTATTTCATTTAAAGTGGCTGTAAATAAAGCTCTATCCATGCAGCTTATAAAAGTTGGTTTAGACGGCAGTGAAACGGAAATAGCGGGAACATTTGTTAATGATGAACATCCAGAAACTATTTTCTTACTTTCATATATGAATAATATAACATTACTTGAAGGAGAGTATTGCTTTATCAAATATGGATCTATTAAAGAAATGACTTTGACTATCAGGGACCCTTATATTAGTCTAAATTGGGATGCAAGAATAATACCGGTTAACATTGATATAGTTACTCCTGTCAAGCTTCTAAACCGGCTTCTTCAAAGTATAAATGGAGGGCAGGAAGGAATTACAGGAGAGATCGTTTCAGGGGTAGACAAGAGATTAGATGAATGTATGATAATTCCTGCTGAGAGTGCAAGAGGTCTGAAAAAGGCAAAATTGTATTGTTCGTATACAAAGTTTGTTGATTGGATGCAGTCGGAGTTTGGCTTTGTTCCTGTGATAGGGGAAGACAAGGTTACATTTGTACATAGAAGTAGTCTGTTTTCAAAAAACATAGTAAAAGATTTCGGTGACAATATACGGTCGTTTGAATATAGCGTAAATTCTTCCTTGATTTATTCCCGGGTACGGGCCGGTTATGACAAGCAGGATTATGACAGTGTGAACGGACGTGATGAATTTCATTTCACAAATGAATATAGTACCGGAGTGACCTTGACTGATAATTCCCTTGAATTGATAAGCCCGTTTCGGGCTGACGCATACGGAATAGAGTTTTTGGTTCAGAAAAGGGGAGAGGATACTACGGATAGTGATAGCGACAATGACGTATTCTTTGTTAATGCAAGGCTTGCTTCAATAGATGGCGGATACCGTCTTATACGTAAGATAAATGGTGGTCCATCCATTTCCGGAGTAATAAGTCCCGATACAATGTTTAATGCTGTATACTCTCCACGTTATATGATAGAGGCTAACCGGAAGTTTATTGGTGCATTTACCAACACATTGGACTTTGCGTCTTCTGATGGTAACAGTGACGTTGTTATTGATGGAGTATACGAGAAAACGGATATCCAGTTGACGGAAGGAGAGAGGCTGTTTACTGTTGGCGAGGTTTCAGTAGAGTCCGGAGATATGAAAGCTCCTGATGATCTTTCAGGATTAATATCTATAGAGAAGGGAGGAGAAACATATCATGGGTATATTAAAGACGGTAAGTTTAATTACGGCCGTTCTGAAGCTGCTAAATACACTTTGATAGTAGAGAGTATAAAATAAGGTGAAATCGTTCATAATTACGTTTTTAATTCATATATTTGCTACGATAACACAGGTCAAGAGGCTTGTAACCCAAATTCGGACTAAAGGACTATGATTAAGATAGGTGATATATGCCCATTGTTCTTTTCGCCAGTTAAGGACAAATATGCAATCGATGTAGATTACATTCAGAGGTTTCATACAACTGATAAAATACTCCTGCAAATATTTGCGGATGACGGAGAAGTAGCTTCAGCCTCTCTTAACGATCTTATCAAAGGAACTTCTTCCAATATCCAATTCCAGACTTATGAGGTAAATGCATCTGTTATGATGTATTATGTCGTGTTTACTTCACTTCCGGATTCAGTCTATAGTATAACTTTTGAAAGGAAAGAATCTGAGCCATTTGAAGTATGTTCCGATTCCAATATCCTGGAAGAAACCGCACTGATTCGCTATTCACACAAAGATAATAATTCTGCTTTTGATAATATCTTCTGGATAGGAGATACTCAACAGGTATTCGAATGGAGAGTGGAAGCGGGGTTTAAGCCGGCAGGATATTCCGCAAAGATAGATAATGAACAATACCGCAATCAAAGACAAGAAATAGAAGAGTTATATGCTGTTCCCTATGATTCGTATGTACTTACAATAGGAAACTCGTGTGGTGTCCCGTATTGGTTCGGAAGACATCTTAACCGGATATTGTGTGTGTCTATGTTTGATGTGAATGGAGAAAGATATGTAAGGTCCGAGAATTCTGTTCCAGAGATAAGTCAGGTTATGGAAGACAGCCAAATGTTTTTCGTGACTATTGCATTGGAACCACAGGAAAATTCTATTGCCGGTGTTGGAGGTGCTCCTGAGCAGGCGAGCAGCGCATCTATTGTCGGTTTTGTCGTAAATAACCCGAAGGAGGGGGAAATGTTGAAATATAAAGAAAGCGAAGCGGCATTCATAAACACTTCACGAATTTGACATGAAAAAGAATATAAGCAAAATACAATGGTTTGGTTCAGAAATTGAAAACGGGAAAGCAAAAGCTCCCGTCATTTCTCCTGATTCTATGTCGCATTTGGAAGGGCTTAATCAAGGAGAATTTTATATCTGTAATGCAGACGAAGATCCGGCTATATTTATACGTACCAACAGGGATAATGTAGTAGCGTTTAAGCTTGCTGCGGATGTTGACATGGAGGCTTTGAAAAAGGTTTTTCTCCGGAAAGACCAAAACGACACCACCCCCTACAAACTGACCATCCGTGGTGGCATTGAAACCGGTTGGGACCAATCTCAGGCAGAGCCTACCGCTTCTCTCTCTGAGGATGGTATATTAAACGCTGCCGCAGCTATATTGAAAGAATACATCTCTTCTCCGAAGTTTATTCCGGGATTTACAGGAGAAGGTGCTAAACTTTATAAGGACGAAGCCGGTAACTGGACTTTGGAATGTGACATCGTTACCGTTCGCAAGATGATGAAGGTATTTGAACTGATCATTCAGAAAATACGTTCGGTTAACGGTGCCTTGGTGATCAGCCAGAGCAACAGTAAGGTTGTAGAGGTGATGGAAGATGGCGAATATTACGTCCTTGATTTTGGTGACGATCAGCCAACGTTTCAAGCGCATGACCTTGTTAGACACCAGGTATTTAGCGGGAACGAAGTAGAATACTATTGGGTAGAGATTGATCGTGCAGAAGGCTCTAAGGTTTGGATTCTGAAAAGTGAGTTTAATGGCGTTGTTCCTAAACAGGATGACGAATTGGTACAAATGGGCAACACTCAGAATGTGGCCCGACAGAGCTTGATTTATTTATCTGCCGAGGAAGGCAGCCCACAGAATGAAGGTTTGGGTGAATATTCGTCTTTGCCGGCTACTGTAGAGGATGAAACGCAGACTATTCATACTATATATTCCGGTACGGTAGATGGAAAGTATTTTAAGTCGGACTTGATAGTTGCGTCTGACTTTAGTACAGCCAGCCTTAATTTCTACAAGTCAGCTTTACTCACTTCTCCCGTATGGACGAAACTAAACGCTACACCTTATGAATTTACCCTATTGCAGGATTTGTTCTACTGGAATGGCGGATATGTCTATGTAGCTGATATTTACTCGACCGGGACATTATCGGCGATAGGATATTCTTCCGACATCAGCAACTTGTTTACCGGTGCCATGGCTGTAAGCGATTTGGATGCCGGCGTTAACTTCTACACCTATGAAAAGGGAAACATGGGTTTTGACGATGATCATTTCTACATCGGTTGGCGTGGAAGTAAAAGCAGCAGGGATTATATGGTCAAGTTTGCCATAGACAAGTCCGGAACTGTCACCCTGTATAAAGAGGATATGGTCTATACAAAGGCTATGCGTATCAGTGGGAATTATATGTTATCTTCAGACAGACTGTCTTTGGAAGTTAGGAATCTTAAATATTCTCAGTTCTCCGTATATGACATAGATGATACCATGACTGATGCCATCTGCTACAAATCCGCTTGCTTCCTTGTGTTTACTTCAAAGAGCTACTATTCTATTGAAAATGGAAGTATAACGAAGAAGGAATATGATTTAGGAGGTAAGACAATAGGGACTGTCTCTAATAGCGCCTTAGTTAGCGGTGTGGTGTATGCTTACACTACTAAAGGCTATGTATTGACTTTTAAGGACGGTGCCCAGATAAGCACCCCGGAACTGTTTGCCGGTTCAGAGAAAAACGGAGAAGCCGGCCGGATTTTCAATGACGGTAAAAATGTGATTGTCGATATATCTACGCCTAATGCTTATTTTGCTTCTGTTGTTCAGCCTGTCGCAAATGGCCATCCTGTGATCGATATATTGGATGGGGTTAATTCAAAGACGTTTGAAGGGAATCTGAAAACGAGAATAGGATATTTGGGAGGCATTACGGATACTGATTTTCCCGCAAGTTATCAACCTTCGGGATATGGTATATACTCTATCAACGCTTTCCTAAAAGGCATCTTCATCCTTCGCAACGGAAAGACCATCGAACAGGAGTTTGAGTCAACCAACAAGGAAATAGACATCGCCAAAACCGATGCGAAAGCTGCTCAGGACAGATTGAATACTTGGGCAGATGATGGTGTTATATCCCCGACTGAAAAGACTGCGTTAAAACAGGAGATGGAGGCTTTAAAAGCGGAGAGAGATTCCATCCTTGCTAACGCGTCCCGCTATGGGATTGATACCGTTGCTTATCGGAATGCTTTCAACGATTACTATCATGTGCTTGAGACACATTCGGCAAGTGAGCCTGAAAATATACCGGTCAGTGCTTCATTCAAGACTCTTCAACAGGCTTATTATGATCAGCAGAGGGTAATTATAGACGCTATCAATTCTGCTTCATATTCGTATGTTGGGGAGAAGGTTAAGATTGAGACTGATACTATTATGGAGGCTTTGCCCGGGCAGATTACGTTGGCTGTGAAGGGTGAGGTGAGTAAGGTGAAAGTAGCAGATGTAAATCTATTGAAGGGTGCGTATAGGGAGATAAGAAACGCATCTTATGCTATGGGATATTATAACTATGATGTACCCGTAATAAACGGAAAAGATTATACGCTTACCGTTTGTTACACTTTGTCAGATTCTAATACACATATGGCGGCATATTCCAACGTAGGAACTTCCTTTCTTGCTATTTTTTACACAAAAGGAAACATGGTTATTGAGAGTAAAAAGATAACCATGGTCGGATATAAACCAACGGAAGGTTTGTATTTCTTTCAATTCCCGGATGGAACCTACGGTTCAAAAGTGCATTGGGCTGTTCTTACTGATGGTAACATAGGGGTAACACAGTGGATTCCTGCTGCAAGCGAGCGAGTTGCAGGTATTAAGAACTTATGCTCTTTTAAACGTATTACTGATGCGGGATTTACGTATGCCTTAAATTACAAAGAGGATGGTATGTTTGATATCAGAGTTGGTGCGTTAAACGAAGAAACAAACGTTGCTAATAAGGATATGTTTGGTTTGGTATATGAATCAAATAAAAGGTATTTTATATTTGTAGATAAATATGATTCAAAAGGTACAGAAGAAAAGTTGGTTCTATACATAAAGTATACGGATGGAACGTTTGATCAAATAGTATGCGAATCCTCTGGAATAACCAATAATAATCTGCTTACATCAAAGCCAGTTAGTAAAATAACCGGTACGTATTATTATGGTCACAATGTTAGTGCTCGTATTGGCGTATTTGAAACCAACACTCCTGTAACCTGGAGCCCAGCCCCCGAAGATCTTAACTACATTGCCAAAACCTACACCGACTCAGAGATAAAAGTAACGAAAGGGTTAATTGAAAGCAAAGTCTCCCAAACCGATTTTGACGCTCTCGGACAGGTTGTATCCAATCAGGGCACTGAGATCTCTCAGACCAAGACGGATATTAACCTTGTATCAACGGTATCGGGTAATGCACGTTTGATTGCCCTTGCTATGAGTAAGGGGAAGATGTTGAATCGTGATCCGGAGTTTAGGAGCGGGCTGAATGGCATCGGAACCTACAATAATAGTGGTAATGGTATGGTTGCAGTTGAAAGAGCGGCAGATATTAATTTGCCTAATCAATCCGGATATAAAATTAAAATTACGACGTCTGGGGCTGTAGAACCGGGTTTAGGTGGGTTTCTTTTTGGCACTCAAACACGCGCCAATGCTGTATTTATAACTCGGTTTATTGCATGGGTTCCTGTTGGATATAGAATTGAGTGGGCTACAAACGCCGGTGCGAGAGGGGAATGGCTCACCAACAATGTCGGGACTGGCGACTGGGAGGAATATGCATTCTATGTCAAGTGCGGTTCAAGTGGGACATTCTCTTCTACTAACTTCTTTTATTTAGCGGGAGGTGATGGCAGTTTACCCGTCACCTGGTACCTTGCCTTTGCCACAGTCTACGATGCCGGCTCTATTGATGACACTCCTACAAAGGATGAATTAAAAACTGGAATCACTATTAAGCCGGGTGCTATCAATATATTCGGGAAAGATATCAGTATTGCAGGCATGGTTACTTTTTCCGGCTTGTCGGCATCCGAGCAGCAAAATTTCAAGGGTAATACAGGACCACAAGGCCCGCAGGGTCCCCAAGGTCCAACTGGACCTACCGGTGCTACTGGTGCTACCGGATCTATTGGTCCTATTGGCCCGCAGGGCCTACAGGGATCTCAGGGGCCTAAAGGAGATACCGGTGCTAAAGGTCCGCAAGGAGATAGAGGTCCGCAAGGGCTTCCAGGGCCACAGGGTCCTCAGGGTGCAACTGGTCCACAAGGACCTCAAGGACCGCAGGGATTCTTGGACGCTACCGCTATGCGTAACTTGCAGAATGATTTCGCAACGAAACTCGGATACTCTTCGTATGACCAAATGGCTTCGTATGCTACTCAGGGTAAAACAATTATCAATGGTGGATTGATTCGAACGAACTTGATAGATGCAACCGCAATCGTTACCAATGCCTTAGCGGCTGGTCGAATTACAACAGGAAACATTACGGTAACGAATGGTGCTCAAATTGGGTATTTTACGATTCAAGATAACGGATTGTATTCAGATGGACTATCTACTGTGATTACGATGAAAAATTCTTCCGGTCAGGTTATTATAATACCTCAGATGATTACTATAACTCGTAATGACGGTGGAGCATCTATATCTACATCAGGTAATAGCTATGTGGATTTGAACGGTACAAATATAAATCTTGCAGGCACCGTAGCAGTCAATATCAATAGTAAGTTGATTACAAATGGTATCGTCAAGATGACTCAGGGGTTAATATTTAGAACTCGGGTTATATCATCATCTATCGCTTTGGATAGTAGTGATTGCTTTGTTGTATGTACTAATTCTGGTAGTATAAATGTGACCCTTCCAGGATATCCAGAGGTTGGGCGATTTATCTATGTTCGTAGAAGGAATGGAAGTGTAACTATTTATGGTGGAACAAATAGTATTTACTCAAACAAAGTATTATCGTCAGCTACTTTAGGTAATAACTCAGACCTATTTATGTTTGTCTTTGATGGGACATACTGGATTTTAAATTATTGTGGAGTTTAATATAAATATATAGAGTATGAAAATAGATTTTAGAAAGATCGTGGTTTACGATATCGAAGGCAACGTCTTGATGAAAGAGGTTGAGAAGAGAGACTCTGAGGGCAACATTGTCGGGACGGAGAGAGTGATTGATTACAGAGACGTAAGCAAGGACTTAGGTAATGCTATTTATTTCAATGCGCGTGATATCCAGGAACAGGATTTAGGCCGGAAAATATATTTTGAAGGTGAAGTTGAAGTAGATGAATCTAACGTTGATTTGATTAGAGGATTATCAGATCAGATTTTCTTTGCTTATATAAAGTTTCCCCTCTTCAAATTGCTGGATTCAGCTTTGAATCAAAACAAAGAATAAACTTATTATAAACTTAAAATTAAAATGTTATGAACGAAGAGATTAAAATTGTAGCTACTGGTACAACAGAAGTAAATAGCTTTGAAGGAACTTCTTTAAGTATTCCAACCGTTAAATATTCGATCAGATATACTTCAATCAATGGTAACAAACAGTCGATATTTGTCGGTGTAACCGATAATGCAACAGAAACGGTACCGAATGCTGATGGAGATGGCACACACGAAGAGATCAGAGAAATGAAGTTGGGAGAGGTAAGATATGACCCGATTCCAACTCCGCAGATAACTACTGTTAGTTTTATCTATACGAAGAACTTTGAATGTTATATTTCTGATATCCGTAAGATCATTGACCAGCTCACCGGCGATAAGTCATAGCATAAAAAAGCCCACCTCACCTTCACAGGCAAGATAGGCTCACGCATTTATCTAGTTTTAATTTAATTATGTAATCTGATTACAAATGTAGTATTATTATTTAAAAAGACAAATATGCAAGACAAATCAATACATCAATTCTCTTCTGGTCTGTTTGCTCCTGTAGCCGGAAGTTTCGTAATGGAAGCTATAGAGCACATGATCCCATGGTTGATCACTATGTTCTTTGTAATACTGTGTGATTTGGCTACGGGATGCAGGAAGAGCTTGTTGATGGGTGAGCGCGTGAGGTTTAGTAGGGCTTGGCGGGCTACAATGGGTAAGATGGTTACCTATTTTAGCTTTGTAATCATGGTGGTGATGATAAACGAGGCCAGTGGTGGAAGATATAACATTGATATATTTGCTTGCTTATCTGTCTGCTTTATCGAAGGTTGCTCTATCATATCGAATATTCTTAAGCCCAAGGGCTATGATTTTAATCTGATAGTAGCTATTGGGTTATTTGCTAAAAAGGTATTCAAGATAGAGAAAGAAGATTTAAAAGAGGTGATAACTAAAAAGGAGGAGGACAAAGAATGAATGATATGAAAGTTCTAATTGACAATGGCCATGGCGAGAATACACAGGGAAAGTGTTCACCGGACGGAAGGTTGCGTGAGTGGGCTTATTCCAGAGAGATAGCGGATATGGTCGTTTTCGGGCTGAGAAAGCATGGTGTTGACGCGGAACGCATTGTGAAGGAGGACGTGGATGTTCCATTGTCTGAGCGTTGCAAACGTGCTAATAATATTTATCGCGATTCTCAAAAGAACGCTATTCTGGTATCCATTCATTGCAATGCGGCCGGTAATGGGACAAGTTGGATGAATGCTCGGGGATGGGGTGTATATGTCAGTGATAATGCTTCTTTTAATAGCAAAAGGCTGGCTTCTTCCCTGGCACAAGCAGCAATAAGTAAAGGTGTGACAGTACGCAAACAGACTCCGGATGTGGACTATTGGGTGCAGAACTTGGCTATTTGCCGGGATACGAACTGCCCCGCTATATTGACAGAGAACTTCTTCCAGGACAACAAGGAAGACGTGGAGTTCTTATTGTCGGCTGAGGGCAAGCGGGCTGTGGCAAATATTCACATAGAAGGTATTATTAACTATTTAAATTCAAAGTAACATGGCTCTAACAGATTTAACTTTCAGCAAACAGGGTGAAGCTTATGTATCGGACCCTGTGCAACTTCAATCGGATGCAGGCCTTCATCTTGAATTTGCAAGTGAAGATAAGAATAACGTTGTCTCTCTGTTTCAGAGTATGACGAATACAAATTACGTTCCTTTCGGATCATATAACTATGTGGGTAGCACAATGGATGTTGCTATTACAGGAGTGATTCCCGGGATGTATATCAAAGTGCAGTCTATCTCACAGCCTACTTTGGCTAAAATTCTTGTATCGGAATGAAAGTTTCAATCAATCAGGTAAATGTATCCCGGGTAGGAATTAACACTGCCCGCATTCAGAGAATACGTCTTGGATCAGCTTCAAAGGGAGGGCAAACTTCTCCTTTTCACCCTTCCCTTGTGGATTATTGGAACTTTAAAGGTAAGAGCAACTCCGATAAAGATAGGAATACTATCAAGGGAATAAAAGGTGAAATATTGACCGCATATAACTTCGGTTGGAGCTTAGGCAGTGGTTATGGTAAATATACTATGAATTATTTAAATTATTTAAATAATTCTAAGAGCCCTGAAGACATTATAATAACAGATTCTTCAATAACCAGATTAAAAGGTGAAGGAAAAATATCCTTTTGGGTTACAGGAAATAAACTTCCCACAGGTATAACAGTTATTCCTTCCTATAGAATCAATGTTACAGGAGAATGGGAAACTCCTCCGGAATTTACTTATTATGATGGAGATAACGCATCTATATCACATACAATTACTTTAACTCACGGCATTAACATCATCCCTGAGATAACAATAAATGTAATAACATCAATATCATCCACTATATATGGTTTTAGTACTTTTCAAAATGGAGATGTCACTATTGAACAAATTCCAGAGTATGAAGGAGCAATAGTTGCTGATGGTATAGATGACTATCTGAAACTTGATAAGGTAGGATATAAGGTGCGTACTATAATTATAAAATTTAAAACTATTAATATAAAACCCAATATTGTTAATTGTATATTAAATATTCATACAGATGAAGTAACTTTACAATATGATACTTCTGGTGTACTTAACAACAATTTTACAACATATAAAAATTATGGAGAATATAGTGTTGGAACATTTAATATAGATAAAAACGCTGCAACTCCTCTTACATTAGATTGTAAATTAAGTAATTCAGGTCGTCCAATGGAATATAGTAATGTAGCTATATATTCTGTTGCCATATATCAAAATGTTCTCACCGCTGAAGAAATTCAGAAAGAAATCAACGTCATGCAATATGACACTCCAAATCCAGTGTTCGCATTGAACTTTGATAATTTCGCCTATAAAGCAGTTGATTATCCTGAATTTGCTACTGGCAAAGTTACAACAAATAAAATTGTTGTAGATAGTACAACTGAAACCTTTAATGGTGCTATTGCGGTAGCTATGAATCCCGAAGCAGATACCGGAGAGCCGATTGAAGTACCGTCTTACAAAATAAAAGTCACAGGACTTAATCAGTATAGCGTTGGTGAAGGTAATTGGGCAGTTGGATTAATGGGAATGATGATTGATTCAACTAAAGACCCTTGGACTTATCCTATATCTAAAGATGGAGTTTACGATATACCGGCAATTTCATTGAGTGATGGGATTTATAATTTAGGAATAATGGCTCAAATCGCAATCGACAAGCCTATTGAGATAGAAGTCCTCTACGATAAGAATGTCACAAAGAGCTTTCCGGAGAACAAACAAATATTCCCTTAAAATTAACAAGAAAGTTATGAAATACGTAATTGTAACAGTAGAATGGTGCCTGAATCACGGTGTTGTGGTCCCGGCGCAAGCAAGAAGATCAGTTGACGGGTTGAAAGTTATCCTGCATGAAGATTATATCGATCCCGTCTTGAGAGAAGAGGATGACATGACCTCGTACCGACATGATTCATCTGAGCTAAGAAATATCTTGAGTGGTCCTGAGTGGACGGTTCCACAAGAGGGGGTATTATGAAACGGTTAACATGTATCGTCTTGCTGATGTCGGCAATATGTTTCGCCGGATGTAGGACTACTCAATACGTACCGGTTGAAACTATTAAGACTGAGTATAAGACAAGAGATAGTATTCGTCATGATAGTATATATCAGCGTGACAGTATTTATGTAATAGACAGGGGTGATACAGTGTATACTTATAAAGATCGGTATCTATATAAGTATTTATATCTTAACAGTATTGATACCGTGATTAAGACGGACAGTGTTCAGATACCTTATCCGGTTGAAAAGGCGTTGACCAGACGGCAGAAGGCAAAGATAGAACTTGGCGGATGGGCATTTGGAGTACTTATAATGTTAGCTATTGTGTTAGTAATTAGATTACTCAAGAATTAACCGGCTAATATCTTCACAGACCTCACCGGTATGAAAAGTTTAAGTGTAACAATAACAAAAAAGTATATAGGATGTTCAATAAAGGGAGGAAAAATATGATGTAAATAGAATCAAATTTGTACACCGGTAAAGTAGAAGGCCGGTTATCTTACAAACGTACTCTTTTTTTTGGGGGGGGAGAGTTAAAAGAACCCCCGACACTGAAAGTTGACGCCAATCAAACTTTTAAACATACAAAAGCATGCATAGATAGTGCCAGGGGTATAATGTCCTTAACATTTCTATACATGCTTTTGTTCTTTCAATAACCGTAAGTTTGATTGGCAAGGGCAAAAGTACAACAAAAAATTAAATTACTATGTGTAAGTCAGAGATTTTTGCCGAGATTCTAAATATTGTTGGAAAAGAAACTGAAGTTTCTACTGAATTGATCCTTTCATCAAGTAAAGTTACTGAAGTTGTTGACGCCCGTTCTATTGTAGTATTCTTCCTCACTGAATACGGGCTATACCCTGAACAAATAGCGACTTTTCTTCACAAGACATCCGCTAGTATCCGTTACCTTATATCTACTTTCGAAAGCCGTAAACTGGCAAACAAAATGATTGCAATATATCTGCAAAATATTCGCAAATCGCTTGAAAATGAGCTCTGATTTACGCAGTTCCTATTATATACTTTTGTGATGCGGTTAATATTGACCGTGTTATAACTGTATAATTAAATATGAGTGAAACAAAGACTTACGTATTCCCGGAAAGCGGGAGTGGTGGAGGAGGCAGTATGCTTGGTATGCTTGCCCCCTTATTGCAGAAAAACGGTCTTGACCCCAATTTGTTGCTTGCAATGAATAATCGTGGCGGTATGTTTGGTGGTGATGGCTCTTCTTTCCTTTGGATAATCTTCCTGTTCTTCCTGTTCCCATTGTTTGGACGCAATGGCTGGGGAAATAATGGAGATGGCGGAAACGGTGGCGGATTTGCTGGAGCCGGTATCCCTAACTTAATTAACAACGATGCAGGAAGGGAGTTACTTATGAGTGCAATTCAGGGGAACGGACAGGCAATCAACAATCTGGCTACTAATTTAAACTGTTCAATCGGTCAGGTTCAGAATGCTATCAATGGGGTGATGTCACAGGTGCAACAGGTAGGAAATCAGGTTGGTCAAAGCTCAATGCAGATTATCAATGCTATCCAGCAGGGTAACTGTCAGATCGCTCAACAGATTGCTTCATGCTGCTGCGAAAACCGTCTGGCGATCTGTCAGCAAACGAACACATTGCAAAATGCCATTAACGGTGTTGCGACTGGTCAGGAAAGAGGCTTTGCTTCTGTTGCATATGAAACTCAACGTCAGACTTGTGATCTGCAAAATTCCATCAAGGATAGCACACAACAGATTCTTGCCGGCCAGCGTGCGGCTGAAATGCGCGAAATGCAGAACAAGATTGATAAACTTCGTGAGGAGAATGGCACATTTAAAAGTTCTGCCATGACCTCTCAGATCGTCGGACAGGCAACGGCTCCTCTTGGTGCAGCTTTAAATGATTTGAGTGCTCGTCTTGCAAAAATCGAATGTAATCAGCCGGAAGTAGCGAAGGTGCCTTATAGTCCGGTTGTAGGGATTCCTTCTTGCGTTGCAGCTCAGTATGGTCTTTACAATGGTATTGGAGCATGGGGCAATTTTAATGGTTGGGGATAAAAGGAAGGAGGCATTATATGGCATTCATTAGTCCTTTTATCATGGCAAATAAGAATGGTATTCCAAGATTGGAGAGTACAGGGGTTACCGTAGGTACTACCAACGTACGTTTCTCTTTCCGGAATCATCCGTTCCTTTCTGCTCCATTTAGCGGATTGATTCTGTTCCGTTTGGCACAGCCGATCCCTTCCGGTACTACCGGTACATTACCGGTAGTTTTTGATACCAACGGTGCTACTCAAGCACTGACTACGATCGCCGGTGCAGATGTTACTGCTTCGGATATTACCGGTACCGGAATTTATCTGTGCTACTACGAATCAGGTAGCAACACATTGCAAATTCTTACCGGGGTAGTTTAAAACAATGGGCGGGAGTAATCCCGCTCCTTAAAGAGTTTATTGATTATGCCTTTTCAGAATCTAAGAGTAAATAGTGAGTTTTTCATTTTGCATAGGGATGGTACTCCATATATAGAGGTCGGCTCTGTTTCCGGAGTATCTAATCCTGTTCCTGAGTTTATGCAGCAACCCCTTCCTTATGGACAACCTCCTAAGATGGTGGTTGATATAACTATCAAGGTAGGTGAACAGACTGTTACCTTTCAAAAAATACCTGCCATGTCTGATATTGCTGATGCAAATTTTCCAGGTGGAGGTAATATGGTAATATCCGGTTCAAGAGAATCTATGAATGCGGAAGTGGCGGCTATGCGAAATCGTTCTTCTGAGATATTAGGAAGTGTCGAGCATCATAAGTCTGTGATGGAATCATGTGATAAAATGCTCCAGGTACTTAATCCCGAATTTGCAGAAAGACAGAAGCAGGAAGCGGAGAACAAAGCGCTTCGGCAAGAACTTAGCGAATTGAAAGCTATGATGGCTGATTTCTTTAAGTCCTCTGAGAAGGCTGCAAGTGGTAACAATTCTAAAAAACAATAAGTATGATGATGATTGAAATTTCCGAAAGCAAGGTCGAGAAAATGTCCGACTACGCTGAAAAGATGCTTCGCTACGGTGGTAAGCTCATGCAATGCATAGAAGAGCTTTCCGAGGGTGAGGGCATGGGTGAACGCTGGGATGAAGATCGTAGATATGATGACGATCGCTATTTTGACGAAGAAACCATGGGTGAACGCGGTGGTTATGGCCGAGGTGGTAATTCTAATCGTGGTGGTATGGGTGAAAGACGCGGTGTACGGGGTACCGGACGCTATTCACGCTATCGCTAATGTTTAATTAGGGAGTAGTTTATCTGCTCCCTATAACCTTATTAAGTCATGAAAAGAGAACCTCTGGATATAAGAGATAGAAGACCGGAAGAAATGGAAGTATATCTTTCGCATTTTGGATGGCATTTCAACAAGAAAATGTGTGAATTTGCTGTTTCTTTAATGGAATGGAAGGGTCAGAACGGAGAAAAAGAAAAACTGCCTGCGATGTCTAAGGACGAGGTGGACGCACTGTTAACTAAATACGGTGTAACTCTTAAAAATAAGATCGGTTATGACTACGTATATGTAGCTAATATGTGCAAAGCCAATTTTCTTAAATCATCTGTTCCGAACGAACAGTATCAAGCATTGTATGTAAAAGACACGATTGATGATCCTGACGCACCTGATGGAACAACGATGCGAAGATGGTATGTTACAATGATTGCGGCTGGAATACCTATAGAGTGGGACGAAATGCTTTGATAAATGATAAGGCAACGGTTTATACTATCCAAATATGACTGGAACTGCATGGTGTATTATGCAGTAGATACGTATTACACGGAAGAAATATTGGATTATATGCACTCTATCGGCTGCGACGGTAATATGCTTCGTACTGCATATGATAACATAAACTCCGGCAACCTGAATACCGGAGTTACTTACTCTAACTTCGGTACCCGGGAAACAGTAATGGTCATTGCTCTCACTTCTTCACCAAAGGAGTTTGCAAAATCTTGGAGGCATGAATGCGGGCACATGGCTACCCATATATGTCAGGCCCTCGGCATAGATCTGTACGGTGAAGAAATACAGTATATCGGTGATGATATTGTTGAAAAGACGTGGGAATATGCAAAGTCATTATTATGTGAGTGTGATTGCTGTAAAAACAAGGTCAAACATTTAATACGTTAATTCATGAAAAATAAAGAAATTAAGAAAGCATTGAAGAGCGATACTCCTATTAATAGTATGTATGCTCTTATTCCAGGTGACAGGATGCGCTCTTTCAAAAAGTTTGCTGCCCGTTTTGGCTTTACTGAAGAACGGATAAAATCAGTTCTTGACAATGAAAAACGATAAGCTGGACATATTGTTGGAACAAGTCGAGGATCGGTACCATTCCGATTTTTGTAGACTTCTGTTGGTTATGTTATGGAACGTTTAGAAGAAATCTTTGACCGTATTATATCTACATTGATCGATATCGTCGATTCTGACATTCCGTATTGCGCTTTCTGTGCGATATTGGCGAGGGTGTATTGGATGTTGTGAAAATGTTCTATTTTTCATGTGGTAAAATTATAATCCCCGTAATTTTTCTGACTAATTACTTGATTTTAGTTCTGTTTTTCATCTTATGAGATAAAATATGCCTTTTTGATTATTCTCAATGTATATTTGACATTTCTGAAATTATTTATATTTTTGTAATGGCGATACAGTTTGAGGAAACGCATGAAAATATTAAGTATTTCCATAGAGTTGGGAATATGTAAACAGTGCCGAAAGATCCTCAAGCGTTCGGTACTGTTTTTTTATATTCCCATGTGTGAAGGGGCACATTACGAAAATTGTATGAATGATATTCAGATTTTCAAAAATGAGCAATTTGGCGAAGTCCGAATTGTAATGAACGAAAGTAATGATCCTTTGTTTTGTGCAAAGGATGTAGCGACTGCATTGGGCTATTCTGATACAGCTGATGCAATACAAAGGCATTGCAAATCAGGCAAAAAGGTGTTTTACCCACATGGCAATGGAATTGGTGGTACTAATATGGTATATATTCCAGAAAAGGATGTATATCGGCTTATAATGAGAAGTAACCTCCCTAATGCTGAACAGTTTCAAGACTGGGTGTGTGATGAGGTATTACCTTCAATACGTAAGCATGGTATCTTTGCGACCTCTGACTTTATAGAAGAGGCCCTAAATAATCCTGATGCCATGATAGCGGCTCTCACGAAATTGAAACAAGAACGGTCAGCACGCATTGAAGCAGAGAAGCAGGTAGCTGTTCTTACTCATGTAAATAAAACCTATACATGTACGGAAGTTGCCAAAGAATTGGGACTTAAATCGGCAATTGAACTTAATAACCGTTTAAAGGAACTTGGTGTGCAATACAAAGTTAATCAGACGTGGGTGCCATATACTAAATACGCTACTCTTGGCTGGTTTGATATAAAGCAAGAGGTTGCTGACAATGGCCATATTATCTACCATAGAAAGATTACCGGAATAGGGAGACAAGGTATCATCAATCTTATTAATCCTTAGTTCTTCAAAATATTGGCAGCTGTTGACACACTGTTTCAACATATTGTTTTTTCTTTGTTCGTAAGTCTTTGTATAATAGAGTGTTATTGTTAATTATCTTACTTCCAAACAGGGAGAAGGCAGCAGCACTTCGAATGTGCAGCAGAGCTTGTCGGCAAATATGAAAGTGAAAGTGAAGATGCGTCAGGCAGATATGCCTGCGGGATTGTCTAATCTGTTACATCTGACGGCGAGCAATATGCAAGTAGAAGAAACTGAAGCAGAAGAAATAACGGAAGGAGGAAATAAATGAATAATGTAGCCGAACATGCCCGTGAACAGAAAGCCGGGATGAAGTGCCCGCAATGCGGAGCATTTATTGAGACATCGATCTTTGAATTATTGACATCCAATGCCTTGCAGTGTCCATCCTGTCACTTGCGTTTGAACATAGACCGCATGAAGTCGAAAGCAGCTTTTGACGCATTGCGGAAAGTTCAGAATGCGCAGGAGAATTTGGAGAGAAAAAGCAAGTTCAACGGTTAAACGGACAAGGCATGAAATTGACTTTTTTCAAGCGGATGGGGGAGAAGATCCGCCATCCGTTCCGAAAGGAAATTCCGAAAACAATTCCCGTTGTAGAAACTGCCCCTCAGCCGGTAGCGGATAATGCAACCGAAGCAACGGCAGAAGAATCTTCCGTCATAAGATCGGCAGATCAATGTGGGGAACAGGCACGTTATTTTTTACTAAGAAATAATAAGCCGGTTGGTAAACCTTTCAGTTATTATCATCCCGAGATACGGATCGTTCATGTCGGTAGTTTTGTAAATGCCTTTTCATTTTTCTTGCGTATGTGCGATCAGCGTCTGTTGACCTATCGCCAGACCGGAGAATATCTGCATTGTACAGCCGTTTTTCCGGATGAAAGCGGTAATTTGTATTTCACGAATAAAGTGACTTGCCGTAACAAGGAAAATACTGTTGCGGTCCTGAAAATTGATTATGTTGGCCTTAAGCCAAAAATCACTGAAATTAGATTTGAATTAAATATTAAAAAATGAAAGAGTATGAATCCTATATTGAATAAAATGGGCGCAAATGCCAATGAACAGAAAAAACTCTTGATGGAGTGTGTGTCAATGCTTGAAAAGTATGTGAACAGATTTCCGGCAGAAAAGGGATGTGCTTCATTCTCCGGAGAAGATATGAAGCTGTGGAAGGAAGTTTATTTTCCGAAACTTGTTCAGACGGATATTTTGTTGGACGGTAAATTTTTCTGTGGCACGTCGTCCGGTAATAGTGGTATTGGTACAGACGGTTATTTTACCGGTTATGAATTTTTCCAGTTTGTTTATCGTGCCTACAAGGCGCTTTATGAACTGGAAAAGGCTTCACAAATGAGATGATAAATAAAAAATAATTGGAATATGAAGACTATTAAATTAGGTTATGAAGGTGAAGAAGCTCTCTTGCTGTGTCGGGAGTTGAAACGCAATGGTTATTCAGTAAAGGAAAGCCGGACTTTTACACAAGAAATGAAAGAGGCAGTTATTGATTTTCAACAGAAAAACAAGTTGGATGCTGATGGAATCGTGGGATACCGTACCTGGGAATCCCTGTTTTTTACAGGACGTCCCACTACCGAACGTTTGACTGAAGAAGATTTTATTCTTGTGGCCCGGTTGCTCGATGTGGAAGTGGCTGCTTTAAAAGCGGTACAGCAAGTAGAAACAGGAGGGAGAGGAGGATTTTTTGCTCCCGGTAAGCCCGCCATCCTTTTCGAAGGTCATATTTTCTGGAATCAATTGAAAAAGCGGAATATCAATCCTGAATCGCATGTGAAGGGGAATGAAAACATTCTCTATCCCAAATGGGAGAAGGGACATTATAAAGGCGGTATGGGTGAATACGATCGTTTGGAACAAGCCCGTAAGATCAATCATGAAGCAGCGGATGCTTCTGCCAGCTGGGGGATGTTCCAGATTATGGGTTTCAACTATGTAGCCTGTGGAGAGAAGAGTGTCGACAGCTTTGTAAAAGCTATGTGTATGAGTGAATGTCGACAATTGGTGCTGTCCGCCCGCTTTATCAAACAATCCGGAATGCTTTCCGCTTTGCAAGCCAAAGACTGGGCAGAGTTTGCCAAACGTTATAATGGTCCTGCTTATGAGCAGAATCAATATGATAAAAAATTAGCAGCGGCTTACCAGAAATTTTCGTAGGACAATTATAACCTTTGAACCATCTCAATAAAATTTGAATTAAAAGAGAACTGTGGATTAAAAAAGAGTGGTGAACAAACTGTGAAGCTTGTTCACCACTCGCTATTATCATCTTACTTCTCAGAGAAGTATTTTAAGAACTGGGTACGTTCAAACATGTTGATGCCTTCCACATCTTTAGCGTTCAGCTTACCTTTGAATTGAGAAATGTGCTTAAATCCTTTCCGCTCCATCCATGCGCTAAGGAAGCGGTTCATTTCTCCTACAAACAGATTGGTGTTCTGGTAGATGGCACTACATATTTCGATGGCCGATGCTCCTGCTAAAATAGCTTTTACAATTCCGTCCGGTTTATGAATTCCTCCTGAAGCGGCATAATCAATTTTAGATACCAGTGAAGAAGAGATACCTATCCAACGCAGGGTTGTCGAAAGGTCGGATGCGTTGCTGAACACGTCTCCTGAAGTATGCTCCATCTTCTCTACGTCAATATCCGGTTGGTAGAAACGGTTGAAAAGGACAACAGCTGCTGCACCGTTGGCATAAAGTTGATCGATCAAGGCTACCGGATTGGTAAAGTTACTGCCCAATTTCATAATAACCGGGATGCGAATTGTTTTCTTGATGTGGCTCAGAATATCGATGTGACGTTGTTCAAATGAGCCGTATTTATATTGGATGTCCGATTGTAGAGCAAGAATATTTATTTCCAGTGCGTCTGCACCAGCTTCTTCTATTTGCTTTGCAAAGTCTACCCATTCAGCGTCGGTATAGCAGTTTATACTTGCAATAACAGGAATGGTGCATACCTTCTTGCTTTCTTTAATCAGTTCCAGATATTCTGCCAATTTATGATTACGGATATATTCAGCCAGATAATCACTTCCTTCCGGATAGTATGATGGATTCCTCAGACGGTCAGCTTCCATCATAATTTGTTCTTCAAATAGTGATTTCAGGACAATGGCTCCTGCACCGGCAGCTTCCAGCTTTGCGTTTTTAGCGGCACTGTTAGTAAGTCCCGAACTACTGATAATTACAGGATTTTTCAAAGTCAATCCCGCAAAAGTTGTTTTTAAGTCGGCCATGGTAATTATTGTTAATGGTTTTTTCAATGAATCTGTTACTTCATTGATTCAATTATTAATAAACTCTTTCCCCGAAGATTTTACTTCCTACTCTTACCAATGTACTGCCCTCTTTAATGGCCAGATGATAGTCATGGGACATTCCCATTGAAAGTTCGCAAAAAGTCGGTTCGTTGGCAAAATATTGTTTTTTCACCTCATGGAAAAAACAATTTAAAGAACGGAATTCCCGTTCGATTTGTTCTTTTGAATCTGTGTTGGTAGCCATTCCCATCAGTCCGCATATCTGTATGTTTGCCAATGCTTTCCATTCGGCGGCATTCAACATCTCTTTGCATTCGTCAAAACTGAAACCAAACTTGGTTTCTTCTTGAGCGATGTGTATTTGCAGTAAACAGCGAATAACTCTTTCTGCCTTTATGGCTTGTTTGTTCACTTCTGCCAGTAGTTTGTAAGAGTCGATTCCGTGTATCATGGACACATAAGGCGCCATATACTTGATCTTGTTTGTCTGCAAGTGCCCGATAAAATGCCACTCAATGTCTTTGGGCAGGCTTTCATACTTGCCTGTCATCTCCTGCACTTTGCTTTCTCCGAAAATTCTCTGTCCCGCGCGATAGGCTTCTTCAATGGCTTCGTTCGGATGGAATTTCGAGACTGCAACCAGTCGAACGCCGGATGGCAATTCGGCCAGGACCTGCTTTAAGTTATCAGTAACATTCATTTTTATACTGTTTTGAGTTCATTTCACCACAGATTACACGGATTTTCACAGATTGATAATTTTTTATTTCATTGAAAATTAGATTAAAACATCTGTGTTAATCTGTGTCAATCTGTGGTGAACTTAGTTCATTTCCTTATATAATATTATACTTCCGGTTTATCATTAGGCTCAGAACTATATGGATATACATCCATTATTGCTGTTTCAGCAACAGAACCTATCTGATAATCAGCCATTGTACCTTTCATGCCTTCGTCCAGCTTTTTTACAGCATCGCGCAGGTCAGCTGCCTGTACCAGAACTTGTGTCGACGTTTTTTTCTCAGCACCACTTTTTTCGTCTAGTGTGATAAAAATCAGTTTACACTTAAACCAGCGGTCAGCAGCTTCTTCTTCGCTGGGGAAAAGTTCACTATAGTTGGCTCGTTTGATATCCGATACGGTAAATTCTCCTGTAATGAACGGGGTCATCTCCTCAATAATGCGTGCTTCTGCTTCTGTAAAGCTGAGTGCATCCACGAGATAAGGTTCAGTAACTTTCTTGTTCATTCCGTTTTCCATCAATTTCTCGTAACGGATCTTACACTCAAACCAAGTATGCATTGACATATTCTCTTTTGATTTTTAAGTAGTTAATATATGATTTTCTATATAGATCTGCCTATATGCTAATCTATTCTACTACAAAGATAAAGAGAAAATCTGAAAGGTTGAGAAAATGGAGAAAGATAATTGTGAATAAGGATTTTAAAAGGAATGTGGTGATTGTAGGCAAAAACAACTAAAAATATATTTTCCATGTGAATAAGAATAAAATGTTATCTCTCTACATCTTTAATTATAGATGTGGTTTGGTGATATTTTTATGTATTTTTTTACTTGGATAATAATATCAAATACCTACTGATTTCAATATGCCAGCCTCTTATAAAATAGACCAGTTTACCAGTGTTTTTATGAAATAACATACACTTGTAAAGTAATACTTAATGATGTTAAATATTATGGGGTGCGTAGGGACAAATCGAAGTTTCATGTTCTTAATTATAATATATGGTTACTTGTTTATTTTTTGTATGAAAGTAAGGAAATGCAATACATGATTGATTATTCTTAATTAATGGCAAAGTGTTGATGAGATTCATTTTATTTATCATATTTTCTTTATGTTTGCCTTTGGTCATGCAAGGACAAGGACAAAATGTGTGGACACAAAATGACTCTTTGAAGTTAAAGAAAATATTGGCAGGACAAGCTGAAATCCGAATTAACCGGGAGGCATTAAGAGAACTCGACAGAGTTTTTTCTTCTCCACGACGCTTATTTAAATCTCAATCTCGTTCTGCCATTTTACTAATCAAAGATTTCCTATTGTACAGACCTAACGTCTTTACAGGTAAATACCATATATCCACTTTTAAAGTTAATGAGTTGAATATCAGGCAAGATTCGCTCTTCATGAATGCCCACATGTTGGGCAATAAACAGTTATTTGTAAAATCCCAGTTGGATATAGGGGATCCCCGAGTATTGATAAAGAGGAAAACTGATATACAGTTTAAGTTTACAGACCATTTGGCGTATCGTGTTTATGGTGGCTATACTATTGATAAGAACCGAACAATAATATTGCCAACTACAGCTACTCCATATTATGTGGGTATAGGCTTTTCTTATAGTCTCAATAAGAAATTACAGTTAAAAACAGGGATAGAGTATCAGTACAATGTTATTTATAAGCGTTGGGAATGGGTTTGGAATTCCGGTATCCGTTTTAACTTTTAATGATTTCAGGCTAGATTCTCTACTTGTGTTGAACTATGGAATAAACCTTTATATGCTTTACTATATAAATTGGAAGATTTCGTTAAAATAGAGTGGTCTCTCTGATACAAGAAAGTATTTTTATAAATACAGTTTGTTATCCTTATAATTAACATTGTTAACTCCCTTTCTCAGCCATTTTTATTCTTGTGTGCAAATAACAAGCCTTTTGCATTTAAAACACTTGTTATTTGCATCCAAAGAATAAACTTTAACTCTGTGTTAAAACAAAGCTTTTACTGACAGATATTTTGAACTTTGAATGGTTTGTATTTCAGTTTGTTAAGTCTGATCTTTACTTCTTAGGCCTACTGAAGATCTCTGTAGACTAAAACCGATATACTTGCTTTTTTGTCAACTATGAAAAGAGGGGCTGTACTGTTCCCTCTCTTTCATAATCTGACAGTCTGAGAATGGCATTTACTTCGTTCACCTCGTTAATTCCTAATCTTTTCAGGATATCTGCCAAACCCAGATAATTGTGGGCCATTGTATTAAAGGCGTATCCTGGTATCGGTAGAGGAACAGAATCCTCTTTCCCCTCGGGGGAGGGGAACTGCAGTTACGGATGCTCCGTTCTATGGGAATGGTACGAGTGAACGTTCATTTAATATCGGTCTGTGTCTGCCTTCGGGACCTACATTGACAGATGAGGATATCAGGAGAGTGGTGGATACGATCAGGAAGATGTAGTGAAACTATAATATTCATTACAAAGAGAATCGGCTGGAATGTTCTAAATGTTTCAGCCGATTTTTTGTATTCAGTTTACTGTTCCGGTTGTTTGCTCGTATAACTTTTATTTGTGGTGCGTTGCTTTTGGATATATTTTTTTTACCTTTGTGGAAAATAAATAAAAGAATATACTTATGGAAAAATTGCATATCCGGAAGATTGCTTCATTGGGGTTGATGCTTTGCTTTTTTACGGTGGGAGGAGCACAGACACCTGTCAAAGTGGAAAAAAGGAAAGAGCATAAATCGAATACTGTAATACCTGTTGTCAAGGGAAATGTGACAGATACCTTGTCACTTGTATCATTTAACGATTTTCATGGAGCCTTTGCCTGCGATAAGGGTGTTCCCGGAGCCGGCCAACTGGTACAAACAGTGTTGACACAGAAAGAGAAAAATAAAAATACCATCGTGCTTTCTGTCGGAGATAATTTCAGCGGAAGTTATTTCTCAAGAATAACCAGAGGCAATCCGTTACCGGAAATGTTTCAGGAAATGGATGTAAAAATGTCCGCTGTAGGCAATCACGAGTTTGATTGGGGATTACCCTATCTGACGGATACGGCGAAGGTATATATGAATTTTGTGGCAGCCAATATTATAACGGATCGGGGAGATACGTTAGAGTGGGCTAAACCTTACCGGATTGTGACTCTGAATCTGAAGAATGGAGGAACGGTGCGGGTGGCTTTCGTAGGGTTGACAACGACTGATACGGCACATAAAACGAGTCCGGAAAATATAAAGGGACTGGCTTTTGTGCATCCTGTATATGCAGCCCGTGTCGAGACTGCCTGTCGGTTGAAGAAGGAAGGCAAAGTGGATATGGTAGTACTCTTGATGCATATCGGCACTAACATGAAGAATAGAGATATTATAGAAGAGGAGAATGCTAAATTGCTGCCTTTCCTGAAAGGAGTGGACGCAATCATTTCCGGGCATTCTCACGAAGTTGTTCTTAGTAAGGTGAACGATGTACCCATTATCCAGGCAGGGGTAAACGGTACTCATATCGGTAAGTTGGATTTTAGAGTAGTGAAAGAAGAGGGCGGCAATCGCATCTCTTATATAGGAGGTGATACAATTCGGACAGAGGGGCCGTCTAATGCACATATCGATTCGTTGGTCGATAAAGTATTGGCGGTATACGGACTGTCGGAAAAGCTGATTTTGGCAAAAGATGCCCTGATCCACGATCGTACCATTAATAAATGGGAGTACACTCCGGTGGGAGCTTATGTGACAGCTGCCTACGTCCGGAGTTTCTTAGAGAATGAAAAAGTGCCTGCCGAATTGAAAGTGTTGCCCGTCATTGGGGTAAATCATTTTGGTGGTTTACGTGCCAGTATTCCGGCGGGTGAGGTCACAAGGTTGCGTGCCGGCAATGTGCTTCCATTCGGTGGTAACGTGGTGGCTTATGAATTTACGGGTGAACGGTTGAAGCAATTATTGGACGATGGACGCAGGAATAAAAACGGTTTTCTGCAAACTTCTTATTTAAAACTACATTTGAATTCGAAAGGAAATGTTGAAACGATAACCGACTGCCGTACCAATAAGATAATCCGTGATGACGATAAATGTATCGTTGTATTGGATGCTTTCATCACCTCGGGTGGCGACGGTTATGACAGCAAATTATTTTCAGGTTATGAAATAGGAGATTTTAATAGTCAGAATCTTGAAACAACTGTGGCTTTTATCGATTATTTGAAGAGTCTGAAAGGGTTTGTCTCCTCTGAGGCTGCGCCGATACCCATAGTACAAAAGTAAAAAATCAGAGCTAAGACAAAAGCGATCAGGCGGCTCAAAATGTATAATTACATTTTAAGCCGCCTGGTTGCTTTTGTGTTTTTTAAGTTTTTTATCTTTCACTTATTAATAAATTATTGCTAAATTCGAACGATTTTTTGCAAATCGACATTGTTTACTAATAATTTAATTATATGGAAAATTTGGAAACAGCGCTTCTACTGATGGTAGTCGGGATGGCAACTGTCTTTGCTATCCTCCTCATTGTGATCTATTTAGGAAAGTTACTTATCTCGTTGGTTAATAAATATGCTCCTGAAGAACAGCTTCCTGCAAAGCAAGGTGCCCAATCACCGGTTCCTATTCCCGGAAATATTGTTGCAGCCATTACGGCGGCCGTTAATGTGGTGACTCAGGGAAAAGGGAAAGTGGCTAAAATCGAGAAAATCTGAAAATTAATCTTATAGAATAATACCGAAAACGGAAATGAAAAGAGAAGTAAAATTTAGTCTGGTTTTTAGAGACATGTGGCAGTCTGCCGGTAAATATGTGCCTCGGGTAGACCAGTTGGTGAAGGTAGCACCTGCTATTGTTGAAATGGGATGTTTTGCCCGGGTAGAAACAAACGGCGGTGGTTTTGAACAGGTAAATTTATTGTTTGGTGAAAATCCGAATAAATCGGTGCGTGCATGGACAAAGCCTTTCCATGAAGCCGGGATACAGACACACATGTTGGATCGTGCTCTCAACGGGCTTCGTATGAGTCCTGTTCCGGCCGATGTGCGTAAGTTGTTTTATAAAGTAAAGAAAGCACAGGGGACGGATATCACCCGTACATTCTGTGGGCTGAATGATGTACGCAATATCGCTCCTTCTATCACTTATGCCAAAGATGCAGGAATGATTTCGCAATGTTCGCTTTGTATCACCCATTCGCCAATCCATACGGTGGAATATTACACCAATATGGCACTGGAACTGATAAAACTGGGGGCGGACGAGATTTGCATTAAAGACATGGCAGGTATCGGACGCCCCGTTTCTTTGGGCAAGATTGTGGCAAATATCAAAGCTGTGCATCCCGATATTCCTATTCAATATCACAGCCATGCAGGACCGGGCTTTAACATGGCCAGCATTTTGGAAGTATGTGAAGCCGGGTGTGATTATGTAGATGTCGGAATGGAACCGTTGTCGTGGGGCACAGGACATGCCGATTTATTGAGTGTACAGGCCATGCTGAAAGATGCGGGATTCCAGGTACCTGAGATTAATATGGAGGCCTATATGAAGGTGCGTGCCCTGATTCAGGAATTCATGGACGACTTTCTGGGGCTGTATATCAGTCCGAAAAACCGGTTGATGAATTCATTGTTGATAGCTCCGGGACTTCCGGGCGGAATGATGGGAAGCCTGATGGCAGATTTGGAAACGAACCTGGAATCTATTAATAAGTATAAGGCAAAACACAATCTTCCTTTTATGACACAAGATCAGCTTCTGATCAAGTTGTTCAATGAAGTGGCTTATGTATGGCCCCGCGTCGGATATCCTCCTTTGGTTACTCCTTTCAGCCAGTATGTGAAAAATCTTTCGATGATGAACGTTATCGCGATGGAGAAAGGAAAAGAGCGTTGGGGAATGATCGCTGATGATATTTGGGATATGATTCTAGGCAAAGCCGGACGTCTACCGGGCAAGCTCGCTCCTGAAATTATAGAGAAAGCCGAGAGAGAAGGACGGAAATTCTTTGAGGGAAATCCGCAGGATAACTATCCGGATGATCTTGAGAAATATCGCAAACTAATGAAAGAAAAGAAGTGGGAGACAGGCGAGGACGATGAAGAACTCTTTGAATATGCGATGCATCCGGCTCAATATGAAGCTTATAAGAGCGGAAAAGCGAAAGAGGATTTCTTGGCTGATGTAGCAAAACGCAGGGCTGAGAAAGAGCAGGTGCCTACGGAAGAAGCGAAACCTAAAACACTTACGGTACAGGTAGACGGGCAAGCTTACCGGGTGACAGTTGCTTACGGAGACACGGAACTGCCTGTTGCACCGGCTTCACAACCGTCTGCTGCTGCAGGTGAAGGGAAAGAGGTACTTTCTCCGCTCGAAGGAAAATTCTTCCTGGTAAAGAATGCGCAAGAGACTCCGCTCAAGGTAGGCGATGCGGTGAAAGAAGGTGATGTGCTTTGCTACGTGGAAGCAATGAAAACCTATAATGCCATCCGCGCCGAATTTGGTGGAACGGTAACAGCTATTTCTGCAAATCCCGGTGATACGGTTTCTGAAGATGATGTATTAATGAAGATAGGATGATGAACGGAATATTTGAAAAATTATATGATATGACTGCCTTCAGCAATATTGTTGCCGAACCGCAGTTTCTGGTGATGTATGTCATTGCCTTCGTTCTCTTGTATCTGGGTATAAAGAAACAATACGAGCCTCTTTTATTGGTGCCGATTGCCTTTGGAGTGCTGTTGGCTAACTTCCCCGGCGGAGGAATGGGAGTGATACAGGCTGACGAGAATGGCATGATCCTGGTGAACGGAGTAATGAAGAATATCTGGGAGATGCCTCTCCATGATATTGCTCATGAATTGGGACTGATGAACTTTGTGTATTATATGCTTATAAAGACAGGGTTCCTTCCCCCGATCATTTTTATGGGAGTGGGGGCCTTGACGGACTTCGGACCGATGCTTCGCAATCTGCGTCTGTCTATATTCGGGGCTGCCGCTCAATTGGGTATCTTTACTGTGTTGTTGGTAGCTATCCTGATGGGATTTACACCCAGTGAAGCAGCTTCTTTGGGAATTATCGGTGGTGCGGACGGACCTACGGCCATCTTTACCACCATCAAGTTGGCTCCGCATCTGTTGGGCCCGATCGCGATTGCCGCCTATTCTTATATGGCATTGGTTCCGGTTATCATTCCACTGGTCGTTCGTCTTTTGTGTACCAAGAAGGAACTGAGTATCAATATGAAAGAGCAGGAGAAGAAATATCCATCGAAAACGGAAATTAAAAACCTCCGTGTATTGAAAATTATTTTCCCGATTGTGGTGACTACGGTCGTGGCTCTGTTTGTACCGAGTGCAGTACCTTTGATCGGTATGCTGATGTTCGGTAACCTGGTGAAAGAAATCGGTGCCAATACTTTCCGTCTGTTTGACGCAGCTTCGAATAGTATCATGAATGCGGCAACCATTTTCCTGGGTTTGTCGGTAGGAGCCACGATGACAAGTGAAGCTTTCCTGAACTGGACGACTATCGGTATTGTGGTAGGAGGATTCCTGGCTTTTGCTTTGTCGATAGCAGGAGGTATCTTCTTTGTGAAACTGGTGAATCTGTTTACGAAGAAAAAGATTAATCCGCTGATTGGTGCTACGGGACTTAGTGCGGTTCCTATGGCCAGCCGTGTAGCCAATGACATTGCTTTGAAATATGATCCTAAAAATCATGTATTGCAATATTGCATGGCCAGCAATATCTCGGGAGTGATCGGGTCTGCCGTAGCGGCAGGGGTGCTGATCTCTTTTCTGTCTTAATCCGGGCTGACCGGTTGCTATTTTGTTTGGCTATATTCTGTTGGCCTTTATTTCCTGGACCATAACAGATCAGGCTGAATCATCTGCATAATTAATTTGTATAAAAGCTTCCGGTTCCTTTTTTTAAAAGAAGGACCGGAAGCTTTTTTTATACTTTATCGTTGAAACATTTGGTATGAATCTTTCATTTTAAGGTTGAGATTGGTGACTTGGACGAGATAGTCTTTAAAGAAATTTTCGGATTGGATCTTGAATCACAAGTTGTAGAATACGGGCATAAAAAAATGTTCCTCCGACCACGCCTGGCCGGAGGAACACACACAAACAAAACAAATAAAAGCAGTCACGATTCGCATCGGGACGCCCCTACACCCGGTATTATAACCGGGATTTATAAATATTGAAAGGGATCAACATTTATTCTTTTGAGAAATCTTTAATTCGTTGCTCTTCTGATAACTGGCATATTAATAATATATTGTCTTTTTCGGCTATGATGTAATCGTTCAGCCCTTGTATGACTACTCGTTTTTCCTGTGAGGCGTGCACCATGCAGTTTTGACTTTCATACATCCGGATATCCGGTCCTACTGTTGCATTGCCTTCTTTATCTTTTGGCAACAAGGTGTGTAATGCTCCCCAGGTACCTAAGTCCGACCACCCCATTTGGGCAGGTAATACATAAATCTCTTCCGCTTTTTCCATCACTGCATAATCTATCGAGATACTTTCGGCAGTGGGGAATAGCTTCTTCACGCTTTCTTCCTCGCGTTCTGTATAAAAGTCGGGATATATCCGGTCGAAAATCTGAGCTATCCCCGGTGCATATACCCGCATTACGGCTGTGATCGTTCTCACATTCCAAACGAATATTCCTGCATTCCAGAAGTAGTTGCCTGCTGCCAGATATTTTTCAGCAGTTTCTTTATCAGGTTTTTCCTTGAATGCTTCTACGTGGAATATTTCTTTGTCTCTCGTTATCGGTTCACCTGCGGCGATATATCCATATCCGGTTTCCGGACGGGCGGGTTTTATTCCCAACGTAATGATGGCACTGCTTTTATCAGTGAACAAAAGCGCTTTCTCAATCACCCTGCGAAATTCAGTGGTATCGATTACCACTTGATCGGAAGGAGTCACGACAATGTTGGCTTCCGGATATTTCTTTTTTATTTTCCAGCAGGCATACGCAATGCAGGGAGCTGTATTTCTGGGACAGGGTTCTGCCAGTATATTACTTTCCGGGATACCCGGCAGTTGCTCCCGAATAGTATCTATATACTTTTCCGAAGTGACCACCCACATGTTCTCCTGTGGACAAACATTACCGAATCTCTCTACAGTTAGCTGAATCAGTGTTTTTCCACATCCCAATATATCTATGAATTGTTTGGGACATTCCGGTGTACTCATGGGCCAAAATCGACTTCCTATGCCACCGGCCATAATTACTACATGATTGTTCATTGTTAACCTCTTTCTTTATTTGTTACGTTTGCCGAGCAGTTTCTCTATCCAGCTTAAATCGCCGGTCGGTTTCTGCCTGTCACATAGAACAGGTTCGTATGGCTTTTGTTCATGGATCATCTGGTAGATGGTTCCCCAGTCAGGCAAACCTCCCAGGTTCCGGTCATCAATAAACAGGTCTGCTTTCAGTTTACGGGAGAATCCGTTATGACTCTTTTCTTCTTCCGGATAGTCCTTGTTGACAGAATAGAAAAAGACTCCCCGTTGGCGGCACCATTCAATCGCTTCTTCAAGCAATTCTCCTTCGCGTACGGTCCATAAGATAAGCTTATGTCGCTCCTGAGCCAATATTTTCAGGGTTTCTGTTGCGAATGGAATTTCTTCTCCGATCTTCGGATAGCGGTGTTCTACGATGGTACCATCAAAATCAACAGCAATCGTCATGTGATTAGTGTGTGTGAATTGTGATTATTATTTGTTTTCAGGAATGTATACAATCATTGCATTACATCCCGTTTTGTTTTCATATCCCATCGCTTCCGGTGTCGATTCCGAAATGCGTTCGGGAGAGATGTGATATTTCTCTATCAATATCTTCCGGATGGCTTCCGAACGACGTTTACGCAGCTCCTGATCCGCTTTTTTGTCGGTCAGGTTATCACTGAAAGCAATGATCCGGATACTTGCGTTATTATTCTTCATCCATTCGCCAATTCCGTCTATTTTCTGTCCCTGCTCTTCGCTAACGAACGAACTGAATTCGTCGAACATAATATCGATGGAGAGTGCATCCTTTGGCGGAACAATCATCAGGTTTTGCCCGTCTGTTATTTTCCGGCGTTCCTTTAATTCCTGCTTCATTTGCATTACCTCTTCACAGAGCATCCCTATTTTCTCCTTTATCTCCAGTAGATCCGCTTCCGGTAGATAGAGGGGGTGGATGCTGTTGTCCACGCTCTTCCGATATTTATCTCTGAAAGTATATGCAAGTCCTATTGTGAGGTTGCTTTGCATATAAATTTTGTTGTTCAGTTCTTTGCTGTAGTATTTGGGTAAAACCTTTAATCCCGGTTCTATAAATACGCTGAATTTTCTGTTTACATTGTACGAAGCCTGAATCGAGAAGTTACCCGAAATAGTGTTGACTCTTGTATATTTCGGATCATTGTCCCCAAAGTCATAATAGTTGAAACCGGCACCCAGAATAGCCGCCAGATTAAATCTTTTGAATCCATTGTTTCCTATCAGAGTCAACATATAATCCAGGTTTGCGCTGAGTTGCGTGGCTTCTGTGTCATTCCCTATCCGGTTCTTACCGATCTCCGCAGTGGCTCTGAATCCCGAAAGAGGCGTCAGATATACACCTCCGGAGATTTTACCGCCTGCATATACGTTACCGATTGTCTTGGTCAGCCATTCTCCATTCAGGGCACCGGATACAAACCAATTTCCTTTTTCAAACTTTTCCCTGGCGTTTGGCTGTTCCTGTGCCTGTAAGTTACAGGTTGTCAGCAGCAGTACCGCCCCAACGATCCATCTGTTTTGTTTCAATCCCAATATATTTGTCATGGTTGTGTTATATTAATACGACATTGATTGATGCAATCTGTTTCTTTTTGTTTCCCGGACCGGTCACAACAATCGAAGTGATATAGAATTTATCTCCTTTCTCCAGTTGTCTGATCAGTTCCATTTGCCTGGCCGAGAATTTGTTCCCGGTGTTGGGTATTGAAGTTACCGCTTTACTGCTTCCTTTGATCAATACCATTTCAAAGCTGCTGATCTCGTAGTTGGCTTTCGGACCATCGCTGATTGAAGCTCCCAGCTGTGTCATGTTGGATACCAGCCGTTTGTTAATGGGCACATTTCCCCGGTATTGCACCGTTCTCCCGTTTTCATCCGTGCAGAGTATATAAGGTGTCGGATCGGGCAGTGCCTTTACGGTATACCGGTATTCGGCCAGTTGCCTTGCCACCCCGTTTTTTATCTGTGTGGCGGTAACTGTCGCTGTCTGTGCTTTTTCGTCGGGAACGGCTATGCAATGGTTTCCTCTTTTGAGTATCTTTCCGTTCGTCATCCGGAATGTCACCTCGTTGAACGGTATTCCCGCAGTCAGTATATTTAGCGGGTTTTCATAGTCGGTATACAAGATACTTGTTAAGGCGGGTGTGATCTGTACTACAGGCAGGTCCACCGTTCCATCTTTATTTACTATCATCTGGTCTTCATTGATGAATACAAAAGCTCCGCCTTTTCCATCTTCTGCCTCTTCGTACAGCAGTGACCGATATACTTCATTCACGCACAGCAACACCTCTTCCTGCATTTTATTGATAAATGTCACTCCACCGATGGCAGGAAGATAAGAAAAGGTTTCCTTTTCCCAGGATATTCCGGTACCCGGACTTTCCGTATTGAGGTAAGTGCCTACCAGTTGTCTGTGTGCATCATTCTTGATCAGCGATAAAGCGTCTTCTTTGAATGTATCCAGTGAGAGCCTGAGTGCTTTCCCTTTCCCCCCGGTGACCGACAGAAATACCTCCGGCACAGCGTTCAAGTCATCTTTTGCCTTTAGCTTGCCGGCTTCATATTTCTCTTTGTCCGCTTTCCGGGCGATATCTTCTTTCAGTTCCTCCAGTGTATCCATTAGTTTTCCTGCCGCCGCATCTATGTTCTGTGCAGATAAAGCCGCTTTATCATTTCGGCTGTTAATTCTTTCCAGTAAAGTCCGGTTATATTCTTCCAGCTTTTTTATTTGTGGAAGGTAGTCGTTGTTCATTCGTCCATACCCCTCTAAGACATCCGACGATATATTGATGGCCAGCATAGCAATCAATACCACGTACAGCAGGTTAATCATCTTTTGCCTTGGCGGCAATGTATATTTAGCCATGTCTCTTCGTCTTATTTCCCGGTTTTTACATTCATGGCATTCAGCATCTGACTATATTGCTTGTTCAGTAATTCTATGTATGCTGCCATTTTTTCTGTCTCCTTTTTCAGTTCCTCCGAATTCATCTCGTTCAACGACTTAGCATGTTCCGTCATTCCCTTTATTTGCGCTTCGTACGTTTCATTGAGTTTACACACGTTGTTTTCCAGTCTTTTCAGCTGCTGTATGTACTTTTCTGTCATCAGTGTATCCGATACTCCTGTATGGGGATTTATGTTTGCGTTTTTATCATTCAATAGCGGAAACACCCTTTCCCATTTGTACTCTCTTGCCGGTTCGTCAAATCCGGAGATGAAGAAGATGAATACCTCCGTAAATAATCCGATCATTAAAAACAAATTATCATAAGGCATGTGAGCGATTTTGAATACGGCTCCCAAAATAACCAGACAGGCTCCCCAGCAATAACAGAGGTTATAGAAACGTTTTCCTGTTCTGCTCGATAAGAATTTACTTAATTTCATTGTAGTCAATCCGTTTTTTTGATTTCACCACGGAGTTTACACAGATCGTTTCACGGAATTAGTCTCGTGGAATGATCTGTGCTAATCTGTGGTCAATTTTATGCTATTAGAATTTGTATATCACACCTACGGTCATCATTCCGCCGGCAAACACATCATCTTTGTTTTCGATGTCATAGAACTTGGTACTGATTTTGATTCCCGGTTCAGCAAAGATGCTCAGATGCGAATTCAGCCTGAAAGCAGCTTGCAGAGAGAAGTTACCGCTCATGGTATTCGTCTTTGACAGTCTGGGATAATCATCACCAAACGAATAGTAGTTGTACCCTAATCCGAAAATGGCGTTCAACCGGAATTTTCTGTCTTCGTCGGTATAATTCTTCATCAGGTTCACCAGGATATCCGCTCCGGCACCGACTGTCACGGCATTGTATCCGCCTTTCAGCCATACGTTGCCGGCTTCTGCATCGACGCGCAGACCGATGATCTTGTTTAACCACACGCCGCCGGAGACTTTCCCTCCCAATATGTTGTTTGCCGAACCATTTAAAGCTGTGACCCCGTTAATACCTCCCGATACAAACCATTCCGGTTTGAATGGATTATCCTGTGCCTTTACATTTCCGAATAGCAGCAGCAATCCGGCCAACAGCAATCCTGTTTTTATATTATTCAGCTTCATGATTTATTTATTTTTTAGTTAGTGTTTATCGGACAACTTTTAAATCTTACCTCCCGAGTGCTGGCTTGCTTCCACGTTGGTGTAAGTAATCTGCATTCCTGTATAGAATTTCAGGGTGATGGTCACTGTTCTTCCGCCACTGATTTTGAATGTATATGTCTTTTCGCAATATTTAGCCTGATTCAGGTAATAAAGGATATGGTTACCGCTGATACCCGCTATCAGTTCGTGAGCCACTTTATAAGTTCCCGTCGTTCCTTCCTGCGCTTCAATGGCACTGTTGATCGTCGTGGCCATGCCTTGGGCATCCGCAGCGTCTACGCCTGCATTCATCAGCGCCTTTTCCGGACTGACGGTATATTCCCATCCGGCCGTAGCCTCAAAGTTGATTTTGTATTCCGGAATGGCAGTCATATTGCCTTCATTGCTTTTTTTCTCTTCCTTGTTTGTCTCGCCTACCAGTTCTTTTCCTGTGGTCTTGCTACTCTTGACGCGCATCGAATATTTTCCGGACAGTGATGCGCCTGCGGGCAATGTGAACTTATAGCTGTTCGTTTCCGAGTCATAAATGGCATCTGCCACTTTGTTCCAGTTTTCTCCGGCCCTTGTGGTTGTTTTCTGATTGTACACTTCCACATTTTCGAACGTTGTATGTTCCGAAGCTTTGTTTATGATTGCCAGTGTTACCGGTTTGGCCAGAGTGACCTCTTTGGCTGTTTCCACTTCGATGTTTGCGATCGCTACCGGAGTCTCCACATTATTTCCCGGTGTCACGGTTGTTGTCACGGCAGCCGGTTCTTCATACGGGGTCACGCTTACGGTTGTAGTTGTTTCTATGGCTTTGGGAGGAATAATTACAGCTGCTTCTGCCTGAGAGATATTGCTGTCTCCTTTATCGGTTACCACCACTTCTTCTTCCGCATCGGCCTTCACTTCTTTTTCCGGAGCTTTCTTGCTTAATTTCACACTCAGACTCACCATACTGCGGTTTGCCGCATTGTCTGCGATGGTTGCCGTTGCATTGTCTATGCTCATATACCCTTCTTTGCTGAATGTCACGGTGTACACCTTCTTGCTGTCCACTGTCAGTTTATAAGCCCCTTCCGCATCTGTCGTAGCCGTTACTTCACCGGCTTTCACTTCTACACCGGACAGCGCGGTCGTTCCTTCCGTCACTTTACCTGCAATGTAGTATTCTATTGTTTTTCGGCAGGATCCACTACAATTTCCGGTTTCTTCTCGTCTTCTCCGAAAGAGCATCCGGTTGTTCCCAAGGTCGTTGCCATCAGCAACACACCTATCTTAAATAAGTCACTCTTTTTCATAATCATTTTTGTCATTAAGAAAATATTAAAACTGTTTTTTGTTTCTCTCTTTTTCGATACTTTTTATCAGGAAATGCCGTATATATTCCGGCTGAAAGAATCCGTTGCTCCGGTTTTCTGCCGGTCGTGTCTGATAGGTATATCCCATTTTCCTATCGGCATACTCGCCCCACGACACCATGCTATATTCGGCGGCAAAAAACTCAGCCGGCTTCATCCTGACAGCATGATTCCGGTTCCATTTCTTTCCGGGCAGGGGGATGGCAAAATGAAATCCTCCGTTAACTTCTCCTTCCACATACATGGCATACACTCCTACGGCATACTCTCCGAAGTGGCGTGTGCAGTCTCCTCTCAGCCCATAGTCTCCATACAAATATCTTCCGGCCTGTAGGTCGAGTTGAGTATTGAATTGCGGTACATAGAGCGAACCTTTCACGGCTGCATTGATTCGTTGACGGGTACCGATATACCATCCATCGTCCGTGATGGCCGAGTATCCGGTTGTGCCTATCTGCGCTCCCAGCTCCACCCGTCCGTTGCCGGTACGATATTTCACTTCAGCCTGTGCTCCGATCCGATGATCGGTGAAGTTGCCTGCCACGATGCGGGCCAGAAAATTATTCCGGAACCTTATTTCCTGTGAAATCGTCATTACCCCCGGACGTATCTTTTTGTATTCGCCCTTCATATTGGTTGCGATGGGGAAGACCACCTGTGCCGTTGCTTTCGCTCCTTTCCACAAGTCCATTTCTACAGCCGGCGACAGATTGACTCTGTACGAATACAGTTTATCGAAAGTGGAGTTTTCCAGTGACACTTCCGGATACAGGACGATGTCCGCTTTCCATGCCGAGCGGTTGATCACCCCTGTGCTTCCTTTCAATAGTCCCATAGGGCGGTCGGTATCATAACTCATCTCCATCCGTTTGTACACCTCTTTCAATGAAATCCCACCGGATTTATAGCCCGCTATCAACGTATCCGGCAGGCTGATGCTGAGTTGTGGAATACCGTTTCCGTCCAGTGCCACCAGTTCCAGGTTGCCGTTGCCCATTCCTTCCATTCCTGCGATGATTGCTTTTCCCACTCCGCGGTAGGTTCCTCTGTATACATTGTCCTCAAAGGCGGCAACAGTCGTTCCTCCCGTTTCAATGGTCCGGATATTTTCCATACCCAGCTCCCTGAGCTTTTGGGCGACCTGTGCATGGACAGTGATAGAGGAGGAGAGGAGCAGGCCGATTATTATTGTCAATTGTTTCTTCATACAGCTTAATGGATTAAGACACATTCATATCGTATTCCTCCGGAGATACATTTAAATTCGCGGGTAAACACGTTCAGTGAGAGATGTTTCCACAACTTTGCGGCTGCTCCTACATTGAATCCGTCGGAGTCATATTCGGCCATGATGGACAGTGGCTTGCAAAAAGAGGGAGTATAGCTGAGGCCGCCGAATATGCCGTCCTGCAAGGTATACTTGTCTTTACTTAATGGATAGTAATATCCTGCGGTTGCTGCCAGCCGGTGTTCGCCTATCATGAAACTTTTTGTGGCCACTCCATATACGGATGCGAAATAATTGTATCCTTTATCTTTGAACGGATCGTTACTGCCAATGACAATTGCCGGCCAGTATTTACCCTCCTTCAGCGGGCGGAGCCTTACAGATAACGATCTGTCTTGCTGATTGAATTTAGGCTTTTTAGCCATGTAGTCACTTTTCAGCAAGATGCAACGGTAATTCAATTCCAGGAATGAAAAGAAGGTGATGTTCACGAAATAGTTTCCGGAGTTGTATTTAAAAGGATTCAGTTCTTCAGGCAAATAGTTACCGCCGATCATGAAGGTACCTGTCTGTTGCATCTCGGCGGTCGGAATGTTCATCATTCCTGTTGTCCCCATGGTATACTGTGCCTTGATTCCTGATGTTATCATCATTACACAGACCGTTAATACTGCTTTTTTTAGCCTCATTGATTGATGTTATATAGAGAATTTTTCTTTGGTGATGTTCCACAGGAACAAGGCATTCCCGATGATATACCGGCGCCACATGCGCCTAGGCTCTTTGATCAAGCGATACAGCCATTCCAGTCCGTGCTCTTGCCACCGGACCGGAGCACGTTCCACCGTACCCGCAAAGAAGTCGAATACCGCTCCGATGGTTCCTATATGTCCGTTCACCTCCAGTGCATCCAGATGCGTATACGCCCATTTCTCTTGTTTGGGAGCCGTCATGCCTATCCACAATAAGTCCGGCTTTACCGCATTTATGGCATCTATCATCATTTGATTTTCTTCTTCTGTAAATTCCGGTTTGTAGGGTGGGGAGTAAGTCTCTATTCGAATATTCGGATATACGGTTTTAGCTTTTTCTTTGATCAGTTTAAGTGTATTTTTGCTGCTTCCCAGAAAGTAGCAAATACCTCCTTTCCGGTTCAGCCGTTCCATTTCATATTCAAAGAGATCCCATCCGGCAGTACGTTCTATGCTCTCTTTTCGGAGCCATCTAAACGCCAATACCATGCTTGCTCCGTCAGGAATCAGTGCTCCGCCTTTGAGCAAGGCTTCTGCAAATTCAGCATCTTTCAGCGCTGTATTATATGAATGGGCGTTAATCGTGTTTATCAATAATTTACCTTCGGGCAATATAGATAAGTCGCTCCTGTGCTTCAGGAGTGAAACTGTTTTGAACTTCAACATGTTTCTGAGATGGAATGGGTAGTTATAAGTACGCTACGCTGCTACCTGTCACGAAGAGCAGGCTTTGGAATTATGGGGTAAGAATTTCTTTGCAAAGGTATGCTTTTTCCGATAAAGAGGAAAGTATTTATTAAAAAAGATATCATACATATTGTTTTTATAGCTTGTATCTTTTACTCATTTTTGTGACAATACTTTTTTATATAGACTGACCATCTGTTTGGCTTTATTGTCCCACGATAGTTCCTCTTGACGGACTCTGCAATTTTCAGACATTTGCTTAAGTACGTCTCTATGGTTAAACAGATATGTTATCTTCTCCGCAAAATCGTTGATGGATTGTTGCGGAGTAGATAGGGGAATTTTTATCCCTACTTGTTCATTAATTGAGTCACCATGTCCACATATGTCGAAACAGATAACAGGAAGGTTATTGCTGATGGATTCTAAAACAACATGTGGAGTTCCTTCAGCTATGCTGGTAAAAAAGAAAATATCTGCTTTCTGCATGAGTTCCTGAACTTCATTATGTGAGATAACCCCATGCCAGATACATTGATGTGATATGTTCAATTCCATCGCTAACTTTTGATAGGAGTTATTGTTACCACCTACGATATGGAGTTTTATATGTGGATTAGCCAGTCGTGCTATGGCCTTTATCGCTAAAGGCAATTGTTTTCTGAAATCTAATTTACCTACCCAAAGCAAATTTAAATCACCTTTTTCTTTTGTACTGTTTATTATTGTTGTTTTAGGATAACACCCTGTTTCATTTAATAAGGGAGCGTCAATATGAAAATATTTCTTGAAACTCTTCTGAGATTCAGAAGATGCGGATGTTACTACAGAGGCTTTTTTTACAGCTTTTTTTACTCGTTGTGAATATCGTAACTGTAAACCGGTTATGTGATTTTTTAATCTGATGAATAAGTTTGCTTTTATCCCTGCATCTCTTAGATATGCTGTCGGAAATTTTTCTTTAGCATCTACCGGTCCCCAAACAAATGGCTTATCTAGTTTCCAAAGGTATCCGGGTTCTCTAAAGCCAATCATATTTAATTGGTGTACAATATCTATATGTTGTTTGACTATTATTTCCTGTGCCATCTCGTAAGTCTTCCATTGCCATTTCTTATAGTGTTTATAGAAACGCCAATCTCCTTGATTCCAACACATCTTCCGTACTTCTTCCGAAACCGGATTATAGTAAAAGTGCATGTGTTTCCCTTGAGGCAGGGTAGGGAGCACTGCCTCTATTTTGTCTCTGAATTCACCTTCAGTGATAATGTATAGTTCACAATGCCTGGCTAGGTTTATGCACCAGTTCCAGGCCATACCCGGTTCACTGCCCATGTTGGGAGAACAAGCGTAAGCGTTGATAAGGATACTTAGCATTTCTTCATTTGACATACTTTTATTTGATTTTTATAGCATTTTTAAATTCAAAAGGTGCAGAAGACAGGAATTGCAGAAATAGTGATGTCATTACTCTAAGACAATAAGCTGTTATACATATAAAAATAAACACAATTACAGTATTCAAAGGGAAGAGTCTGTTGAATTTATCTGTAATGATATGAAATTGAACAATATATATTTCAAGAGTAAGGCTTGCTATCGTAGTGAGAATTCTTTTCCATCTTGAAGACTGAAATAAAGTTGTACACCAATGATAACTGGCTGTTTTATATGCATAGAAGATGAATAGATGCAAAGGTAATAAGCCTACTATTTGGACGTAGTATTTATAATCTTGTTTTCCTTTCCCTATATAAAGAATGATAAAGTATAAAACGAACCAAAAGATCGCCCATAAACAGTCTTTCCATAATGATTTTATTTTTATTTTATCTTTATATAGATATGTCATTCCTCCCATTATCATAATACTGAAGTGGCAAACAAAATGTAAGTTCGTATGGAATATGGAGCCTGTTGCTTTAGGCATGAAATAAAAGTATAGTAAAGATGCTGCTATGGAGAACATAAAAAGTATTTTTTGTACACAGATTTTGCCCCCCCCCATAATAAAAATATTGAGATTTCCAAAAATATAAAATAAAATATAGTAAATTGCGATACATTGTAGAAACCAATAGTTATTGGCTATTAGTAAGTTTTTCCACGTGATGGGATCTTTCCAAATAATGGCGGCAATAATACTCCATAAAAAAACAGAAGGCCATAGTCTTTGTATTCTTTTCTTATACCAATTAACAAATAAATCTTGTTTCTTTTCAAATCCCATCATTAGCACAAAACCGGAAACGAAGAAAAATAAAGCATTTCCATGTACTCCAAAAGTAGCCAATGAGGGTGATATATCTTTGTATAAAGGAATAAAATGAGAATTGGTTATAAATATGGCAGCGAGAACTTTTAAGAAGTCCAAATTGTAATATCTTATAGGCATGCGTTATTATTTTTTTCAGTTTGCTTTGTGAGTGTAATTAATACTATTTTATCTTGAATCCTAGTTTTAGTGAGTAGTATGTGTCGGTAAATAGTAATCCGGTCAAATGGTGTGTTATACAAAATGAGGCAATCTTTAACTTAAAAGACAGGTCTTGATAGTCTAAGTTTTTAAAAGTATATTGAACCATTGATGGTGATTACTTCATAATTAAGGAAATATTGAGTTAAGATGCTATTGATGCATCTCTCAATGTATTGAACTATTTTATAGCATGGAAGTATTATGCTGATTTTGTAAGGTTCCATGGGAATGGTTTTATGATTTTAAACTTTGGTATATGTTTCCTAACTGTGCATTGATTGTCGTAACGTTGAATGTTGTTCGTGCTAATTTTAAAGATTCCTTCGCGATTGCTTCCCTCAGTTTCTTTTCTGTTATCATCTTTTCCAGTTGTTCCGATAGTTCTTCTTCATTATTTATTTGAAAGATCAATCCGTTCTTCCCATCTTCCACGATGTCTGGAATCCCTCCCACAGGGGTTACTATGCATGGAATGCCGTAAGCCCAAGAGTCCAACATTCCCATAGGAAATCCTTCACCGTCACTTGCTAAGCAATAGATAGAGGTTTCTTGAAAAACTCGTTCTTTTTGCTTATCGGTTATCCAACCAAGAAATGTAATTTGTTTACTGATTCCTAATTTTTCAGCTATTCTTTGCCCTTTCTCAATCTCGCCATTTCCGGCGAATACGACTTTCCATTCGGGGTATTTCTGAGCGATTCGTGCAAAGCTTCTTAATAATATTTCATATCCTTTTCTTGGAATAATACTTCCTGCGAAGAGAATCTGCTTTTTTCGCAGGTCTTCCCGCCCATGTACTGAAGGGCAAGGGTTATAAAGTATTTCAACGTGTTCGGTCAATCCCAACGCCTCCTTTATCCACCGTTGCCATTGTTCGGACAGTACTAATACTAAATCCGCTTTAGAGAATAGTTTTCTATAAAGTATTTGATTGGATGATTCAAATAAAAACTTTTCATTGGAGGGATGGAAATGTAAAATCACTTTTTTCTTCAACCATTTAGCAGGATAGAAAAAAAGTGCTTTTCGTCTGGCTGATTGCGTTGTGGCTATGTGGATATGCACTATATCATAAAATGGCAGTAAGCAAATGTATTCTATCAGAGCAGTTCCTAAATACCATAATTTTCTTACGCTATTTCCATCCCGATGTGTTTCAATCCATTTACAATGAAACTTTTTCCATTGTTCTCCAGTTTCGTGAGCTTTTATAACAGATGTTATACCACCACGAGTTTTTTGGGAAGTGGCAACAACTAAAACTTTAGGTGTATGCATGGGCGTTAAAGTGTTTTTGTGATTTCTTTCCAGTTATATTCACCATCTTTAAATGTTTGGCTAAAGATACGTGCACAGCAACGTAGCAGGTATACTCCCATTAATATGATGCCAAACATGATGATTAAATTCAAAGGAAAAATGGAATTCATTTTGTCTGTAAATAATGATTCTTGTATTAAGTATATCTCAAGGCATAGTCCACCGATAAACTTAATCCACCAACCTACTATTTTGTGTTTATAGCAATATTTTAAGGCATTACTATTACATATTTTATAAAAATAAAATGTAGTCATTAATAGAGGTATTAGAGATAGTATTTGGAGTTCGTCTACAATTACAATTTTCCTGCCGATAAACAGATAAATATAATAGATGGCAATATTCCCCATTAATTTCAATCCATCCCATTTTAAAGAGTAAGTTTGTTCTTTGCGGCTGATTCCCATCATGGCCCCCATAAGCATGAAGAGGAAGTAATGACACCATTTATAATAAGTATGTCCATACATATTATACTCTATGGGTCTATCTATGGCGATATACCAGATTATACATATCCCAGCTGCTATGACAAATGCCAATTTCAATCTGCTAAGCATATATCGTTGAATGAAATAAAGAGCAATATAATATATCATAATGCAAGTTACAAACCATCCCCTCCATTTATGACCGTGTATCTCATTTCATTATGATAATTAAAGATGAAAGCTCCTACTATTGCCCACGCAAAGACTGTGGGATATATTCTGTTGATACATCTCTTATACCAGTTGTCGAATCGTCCTATTCTTCCTAAAAAAAGAGTGCATCCGGAACAAAAAAAGAATAAAGTATCACCAATAGCTCCACCTGTTGCTAAATCATTAAAATCACCATACAGTAATTTCATGTGCGAATTGGTAATTAACAGTGCTGTTATACATTCAGTATATCTATACTAATATTTTGTTGTTTCATCAATGTGTTGAATTGGGTAAATCTTTTTCAGACAGTCTTCCTTTTCCGGTATATGTAGTTTATTTTTTTAACATGATAGTCCTCATCTTTTTATAACATCTTTGCATACTATATGGGTGATCAGGCATTTTCTTGGTTGATGTTTGTATTTCGTTAATAGCTTCTATCCAATCTTCCAATGTCTTTACTGCATGAAATGCCCGGATACGCTCTTTCGAATGATAAGGGTTATGGGTTATAATTAGTGGCTTTTGCAATCCCTCAGCATCGGCAATTGTGGACAGCCCTACGCAGTAGTTCAGTTTATCCTGACGTAATGGGCAAACCAATGCTTTGGCGTCAGCCATAGCTTGTACCATCATTGGATAGGCATTGCCGTTGTTTTCAGTGATTATTACCTCAATATTAGGAATGTTTTTGCATCGTTCCGGGAGGTTCTCAAAGTTATTGCCCGCATGACTTTTGCAGGTAATAATCTTTAGTGGGACACCGGTATGTCGAAACGCCTCAATCAACGTATCAAAATCGCGCTGCTCCTTGCCCGTACTTACAAAATACCCATTATCTGTCGTGGATACTTTTGCGAAGAAATTCATATCCGCTCCCCATCCGGGTACAGAACATTTCCCTTTCTGTATATATTTGCCTTCAATACTTTCTTGCATCGTCAGTTCTGATAGGAAGAATAAGTGTCTCACTCCTTTTAACAACAGTCGGTAAAGTATCTTCTTGGATCCGTTACCACCGTTTGGTGTATGGTGCAGATAAGCGAAAATCGGAATTCGTATTCCATTGAAAGCTGCCAGCAACAATAACAATTTATGTGCCTGCAGATTCAAATTGGGGATGAATACTATATCAGGCTTATGCCGTTTGATTAAACTCAAGTCATTGAATAAATTGTATTGCTCCTGTTTCCAAATCACTTCATGCCCGTCTTCTTCCATTTCGCATGCTCCATAGAGCCAGTGAGACGGATTTTTCCCTTCTTTCCATAAATCGTGGTTATAGGGTGTACCGATATATAATATTTTCATACTTTTTTATAGACTATGTTGAACCGATTTTAGTTAGCAGTAATTTCCATATCCATTTGCGAGGTTGGTCTATGAGTATGGCAAAAATGAAAAGAATTATTATAAGGAGAATTGTATGAATAATAAATTCATTTATCGATAACTCTTTAATCCACGTACCTATTTGTGAATAATACCAATGAGATACGTTTCCCCCCCTTCATGTATAAGATAAATAGGTAACATGGAGCTCGCTACCCAATTTATGATGGAGTTATGGCTGATAGAGAGACTGGCAAAAAACATAAATAGACAGACAGCTCCAACTAAAACGAGAGGTGAAGAGTAAGATGTGGCTAATCTTACATCCCATTGAGTCCCTTGCAAGAGAATGGAAAGTGTTAATGTGATACACAAAATGATTAAATACCTCCTTCTATGTGATGCAATATAGCTCTTTTGTGATATTTTTTGTAGCCCATTTCCAATATAATAGAGTAATATGAAATGTAAAAGACTGTATCCGGAAGCGTCAAAATGTTTATGAAATAAAAAGCCATAACCAACATCAAAAAGTAGTAATATTCCCAATCCGATCCGGTAGTCATGCCGATTAAGCACAGACAACAATTTATTCAATAGGGGCGAGGAGAGCATGAGTAATACATAAATGTCAATAAACCATCCTCCTCCTGATATTGGACCGCTGAATGGTTTTGCTATCCATTCAAATATGGGATGTTCTATTTTTAGGAAGAAAGTATCGGCACATAGGTGAAACAGTTTATAGAAGGCTATAATGTACATTAGCGAGAGAAATGATCGCCAAGATAGCTTAATGCCAAAATAACCGGAGATGAGAACAAATAGGTTTACTCCGAATATTACAGGCGCACATAGCATTGGCGGAATTGTTTTGGGGAGTATTCCCGTAGGAGCAATTCCATGTATAATGACATGATACACTACAATCATAGCCATAGCTACAATGCGTAATAACTCTATGTTCGATTTACGTTGCTGAAAAGCCATTTGACGTTATTGTATAAAATTAAACATACCCTTTATTTCATGTGCCAACCTTTTCGAATAAATCTCTGCACCTGCATGGTTCATGTGGTATGAATCTGAAAATAAATATTTACGATAGATTATATCTTCATCATTGCAATGTGAGATGATTGGAATGTTGTGTTTTTCCGCTAATTCATAGATGGCCGCATAAGTCTGATGGAGATGCTTGTTGCCGCCATAGAATGGAGAGAGGGGAAATACAAGCTGGGTTCCGTTATCTTTGCAATTTGGGATAAACTTCTCCATGAAATACATTTTTGTGCTATCTATCTTTATAATCATTTCGTTGTTCTGTCAATGTGTTGAATTGTGTAAATATTTTTTATTTTCTCTGTTATTTTATAAGTTTGCATATTAAATTTATTATGGAAAAAAGTCTGTATTTCATTAGATACATCATCACATAATGCCCTTTGGGCATTAGTCTTATTGGGTATGTATTCCATATTTCTTTCCAAACTTTATCTGTACACATTTGTATAACCAAGCTTCTTTTCTCTGAATATGCCATACTGCTCCTACATATTTGTCGGATATAGAACCGTACGTATCCAATAAACATACGATCTGTGCGTATACCGACTTCATTTATTAAATTATATTGTTTAGTACGGCGGACTATCTCTTGACGTATGTTTAGGAAATATGAAAAACGATCTGTACGTGTTTTTTTTGATAAAGACTTAGTGTTATTGTAATAGTAATAGAAAGTTTGAGGCAGCAAACAAATGCATTTAGCATGACATAATATGTCAATATGCCAGATTAGATCTTCACTGATTAAAATACGCTCTGATTCAAAACGTAGATGATTGTTGGCTATCATTTCGTGTCTGTATAAAGCCACTTTTGCAGACATAGGAACTTCACGATCTTCTTTGACAGAAGGTTCTGAAGCAATCATGTTTAGTAAATATCTATGAATATGAGCTTTATCACGGATAGTTTCTTTCTGTTTAGGCTGTGACATAGGTTTTACTATTCCCTCTTGATTAACAGTTTGAATACCTGTAAATACCGCATCAGCTTGTTCTTCAATAGCAGCTCTATACATGGTTTCATACATGTTTTTATCCACATAGTCATCAGAATCACAGAATGCTATATATTCGCCTTTTGCTATTTCCATTCCACTATTGCACGCCATTCCTAACCCTTCGTTCTTTTTGTGTATTACTTTTATACGGACATCTTGTTTGGAATAATAGTCGCACATTTGTGGACACTTATCCGGTGATTCATCATTAACAAGAATTATTTCTATTTCTTTTAATGTTTGATTTAAAAGAGATTGTATGCAACGGTCAAGGTATTGCTCGACGTTATACACGGGGACGATGACAGATACTTTTGGAGCCATTTTTATTTATATATTTGTTCATGGAAAGCTTTTGTTTACGGAACTTTATTCCGACAAAACATAAGCTGAAAAGAATGAATGGAAAGTAGTAAGCCGAATAGGGTACAGCGTTATACCACATAAAAATATAAGATACACATGCCATAAAAAGACCAATTGATGACCAGTATTTGATAATACTGTCTTTTGTGTTTTGGTAGTATCTATAAAAACGATAAGCTATGAGGGCATAAAATAGGAGGAAGAGTATAAATCCTAACCATCCTAATTCTAATAGAATATATGAAAAAGTAAAGAAAAAATAGAAAGTGGGATAATACATATCAGCCAAAGGTGTTTTGAACAGTTGTGATTGTGTTAATGAGCCTATGCCATTTCCAATTAAGAAAGTTTTAGATTCTTGTGAAAGAATAATGGAGCTCCGTTCTATACAAGTGTTCCTGTTGAAGCTTAACAACCGGTAAGTTCCGGATTGAAGCGCATAATCGTTTTCGAGATACTTGCTCATTTCCTCCTTATCAAAAACCGACTCTACATAGTTTTCGTCATAATAAAGTAAGAGCGCAAACTTCATGATCGGGATCATTGAAAAATATGCTATTACTAAAATAATCACATGTTTAAAATTGAATTTATTTAATAGTACATAACCTCCATATAGCGTAAGTGGCAACAGTATATAAAGTAACTTGATCTCTGCCAGAATACTTGTTGCAAAGCATAAACAACATGCTGCTATAAACTTTTGAATAGATAATCTATGTTGCAAATATTCCATCTCTGCGATAAAGGCGATAACCGTAAGATAGACAGACAACTCTCCATTACCACTGAATGTTCCACCCATAGAATCACCTACTTGTCCCAAAGCAAACTCTACTATCACAAAAAACATATTCCATAAAAAAGACTGATATAAGAGTTTTCGCCCCCATACTATATCCCTTGGTCTAAAATAAAGTAGAATCATATAGGCCATTAAACCATAACGAAAGAATTGCCTGACACCCCATATTGTGGCAGTCATGGGGGTAAAACTTATGAGTGAAGAAATTACTCCTAATATCAATATGCTGTAAAATATGGATATCACAGCCTTGCCTACATATAATTGCAGATTATTTTTTTCTTTGCGTGGTTTCTCCATAAAGAGAAGAATACATAGTAAAATATCCGGCATTATAGTAATCAATTGGTTGTTCCATATAAATCGATTAATTAAGGAACCGTAAATCACCCACAAAATTGATAAGTGTAGAAGCTTTCTTTTATCCATATTTCAATATATACTTTAGTTTAGCTGTCCAATATTCCTTTTTTATTTTGGTTTGTGATAAATAAATTTTTTTTTAGATCTAATTTGGATGTTTACGTTAATGTACATTGAAAACTTTATCTTCTTAGCATACTGATTGCAGTCTTAATTCCACGTCCCAAGATATTTGTTCTGAAGAAATACCCTTTCCACATCATGAATTTATCTTTCCTGGACATCCAGGTGGCAGAGTAATGATGGATGGTGCGGGTATTTTCCGTTATCTCAAGTTTATTCGACATAAACTCTATAGGACAGAAATAATCCCAAGGATAGACGGTTATGCCCTCTATATTTGTTGGCTTGTCTACTTTACTGTGCATACCATGTTTTTGCAATACATTTGTCACGACAGGAACAATGGGGATTTGCTCCATGTGTCCATCAGGAAAAATGTAATGAGTGTTCTCGTAAAAAGCCATCACTTCTTTGATGATAGGGTGATGTGTCTCTACGGCAAAACCGATACCCACATTTACCATGTCATCTGTTTCCGGTGTGGCGGTATGCTTTTCTATACCCATCCATGCTCCATGGGCAAGGATATCATCCATGCTTTTTATCACCTCAACATCCGTGTCGAAGTAAACGCCACCATGCTCGTAAAGAATCTTCAGCCGGGCATAGTCACTTACGTATGCAAACTTCTTCACATCATAAGCCTCGCTGCTGAAAGGGATGCAATGAACATCATAGTTGTCCTCGTTCCATTCTCTGATTTCGTGGTCTGGAAGAAACTTTTTCCAACTATCGATATATCGCTGATATTCGGCAGGTATAGGATTTCCTCCAAACCAGCAGTAATGAATCGTTTTAGGTATCATGATAGACAGCCTTTTACTTCTTTATGGTTGAATATTATTTTTTTGTAGCCTTTAAAGTGTTCTTTATCGCAGATACCATTGTCGCTGTCTATTTTCCAATATCCTTCTCTCCAATAGTATGCAGTAGTTAGCCAAGGCGTTTTTTTAAAGAACAAGAAGTGGAGATAGGGGAGTTCTCTTCCTTCCGGATCGATAATCTGATGTTTCTTTACGTCGTATGTCCATTCTTTGTCAATCCCATTTTCCGGTCCGGCATGAGGGCTTGTCCAAAACTCTTTGAATAAGCATTTGTTTACTAAAAGTGGATTTAGAAGGTCAAGTACAGTAAAATAATGGATACCGAAAGGTTTTAATAGAAGTCCATGCATGCGATGGATGTATTTGATGAATGGATTTACCATTCCTGACCATTCACCTTCATCAAATGCATAATGCTGATTGTCTACGAGACGTTTCTTCCAATTCTTTATTCTGAAGCATAGCGTGCGCCAATACTCGTTGTTTCTGCAGAGAGTAAAATGGCCTGCAATATGGTAATTATGGGTTGTTAGCAATTCGTAACTGCTTAGCATTTTGTCGTTGATTATCATGGATAAGTCTCCATATACAAGATCCAAATCACCGAATCCCCAAAAATCATAGTCTTTCAGTTCTTCTTGATGAACGATACCTATAAAGGGTTTTAAGTCAGTGAGTTTGTAGGCGCTATTGATGACATAGTTAATTCCAAGCCGGGTTCCAACCAGCTTACAATATTTCTCAAAACTCGTTGAGATAAACTTAGTGTTAGAATAGGTCTGTTGAGGTACAGGGCAGTCTGTATAGAAGATGAAGTCTATATTAGGATTTTGCCCGCATGAATAGAAGTATAGTTCTATCCATCCCGGCCATTGGCCAAAGTAAGGTATAATTTGAGCTACTTTATATTTCATGATTTTGTATATATGAAACTTGGATCCTCTTTTGGTGGTGGAATAGATACTATTATGCCTATTGCTTGGGTGTTATCAATATATGTTATTCTTGATCCGCTTTTCATTAGATGTTGGTAACAATTTCTTTTATCTTATTCTCCAATGTTACATAATATCCCCAAATGATTTCATCTGCCCCAGTGATGAAACGTTTTTGACAAGCGAAGTCCATGTACTTTTTCTTGTCGGCATTTAGTTCATCTATCAGTTTTATTGCATCATTATTCTCTTTTCCCATTTCAAAAAATACTATTGCTTCTTGATTTAACACATTAGGCTCCGGACGGTTATCTGAACCATGATAAATGGGTACACAGCCGGCATATATGGCTTCAAAAAGTTTTTCTGTCACATAACCGTCATAATTAGAGTTTTCCGGGGTCAGGTTAAAACGGTAATGTGTCAGGTATTTCAATTTGTCATCACCGTACTTCAATTTTAGTTCATCATTGTTATGGAACAAGTGACCATCGCAATCTACTTTATCGATATTGCAAAGTTGATTGAATATCTTTTTACGTCCTGTATCATCGTGACTGCATAAGAAAGAACAGAACTTTCTGTTCTCGTATGCATGATTTTTAGGAGAATTCATTTGTTCTATCTGCTGTTTTATTTCATTGTGTGTTGCGGTCGGTGAGAAGACATTCCACATGATCCAGAAAGGAAAGCGCATGTATTGCGGGTGGTTAATCTCGTCGAAACCTAATGACAGGTCAATACGTTTGTCGTCAAGGAAACGATGCAACCATTGTTGCATCGTTTCCTTATGTAAATTCTCCCGTTCTACAAAAATACGTATATCACTACGATCCAGATAATTGAGCCACATGGGTGCAAAAATACTGTAAAGCCCTATTCTGGCTTTAGGGTTATTTTTTAATAAATCACGTTTCTCAATAAAATCGATTAACCAGTAATCCTGTTTACATACATTACACCAATTGTATAAACGTACTTGATGATTATGGGTTGCTTTTAAGGCATTGTGTCGTATTTGAATAATATTTTTCCAATACGTATATTTATTTATAAACTTATTTTTCATCTGGTGGCATTTATTTTAATATCGAATTAGTTTATGGGCTATTGGATAGCATCCTATTTTTATCATCAAATATCCCAATCTCCAGCGTAGACTTTTTACGTCATGGAAAGCTGTATATTCATTTTTTTTGAATTCTCTTTTTATTTCTTCTTTTGTAAGGCATTTATTCATAAATCCTTCGGCGAATATTCCAAGAGAAGAGATTCGTTTTACTTTATTGTACTTATTGTCTATAAGAATTGAGTCCAATTTATCTTTAAACGCCCTTCGCATGCTATAACTTTTACGATTGATTTTATGTGTAATTGAGTCCACATTGATAAAGTAATGGTAGTAGGCCTTGCCGAGATAAGTAACCTTTACTTCTTCATGCTTTAGAATCTGTGCCCATATTAATACATCCTCGCAATAATTAATACCAAAGAAAAACCGGGCATTATATTTTTGATATAGTTCTGTTCTCACCATTTTATTCCATAAGGCACCAAATATTCTGCTTTCAAGAATATCCATTAATACTTGGTTGGCATTAATGGATGATGGCTTTTGTTTTTTGATAATGCCTTGAGTAGCGGAGGAAGGCGCACTTTTATTGATGAAGTAATCGGCTATTACTACATCGGCTTCTTCTGCTTTTGCTTTGTTGTACATTTCTTCAAGCATAGTCGGCTCTACCCAGTCGTCAGCATCGGCATGTATGGAATACTCACCACAAGCATTGTCTACGCCTAATTGACGAGCCATAGCCACTCCCCCGTTCATTTTATGGAAAACTCTTATTATAGGATGGTGGGAGTTGTTGCTATCACTATATTTTGCTGCATACTGATTGCAGATAATAGCTGTGTTGTCTGTAGAGCCATCATTGATCAGTAGTATTTCAAAGTCTTTGAAAGTTTGGGATAATAGTGTTTCTACTATGTAAGAAATACTCTTTTCTGCGTTATATACAGGAATGATTACAGAAATTTTCATAACGTTTTTGAGAACTCTATGTAGGCACTCACTGTTTGACTATAATACCCATAAAGGTACTGTAGCCCATATTGAGTTATATTCTTGATAAAGATAATGGACGCTAACCTAATATAGAATCTTTTTCATCTGCATCAGTTGGCAGACCATCAACTTGGACTTCAACGGTTTTGTTATGCGTATCCTTATACCACTTTTGAAAGAGGTTACAAGGAACGTTGTTCTTTACACAGAATGACTGGAGAGATTCTCCATGAGGTAGGGGCCTCCGTTTGGTACTGAAAGTAAAACCTTTCTAAATCTTCGCTATACATAATTTTTGAATTCTGTTTGCAACGAAGGTAGGCCTTTTAATTTATAGCCTTAAATTGAGTTGTGCTTACAGTTTGGTGTGGTGGCGTTTTTACTATGTGGAAAATATTTTTCCGATGTTAATTCATTGAGATTATATAGATGTTTTTATGCTTTCATTTTATGTTATTGCGTTTAAAAAAGGCTTTGAACTTTTGCTTTACCATTTGTTTGGCGTTGTATCCTAATCCCCATTTGTAAATGATACTTGTAGAACAAATAACAGATAAAGAACACACTGTAAAGAATCTGGAAACTTCATCGTTTGTAATAAGGTTATGTGCTATTAATGGGATGACTGCTGAAAGTGCCATTAGCGATAAGTTCTTTAAGAATATGGAAAAAAAGTATTTTTTTGCTGGGAATTCTGCATATTTTGATAGAATATGCAAATTCGTACAGAACGCTAAGAATAGAGGGATGATAGCTACTAAATAAGCCGAATTAGGGGATCCCCCAAATTTGAGGACAATATATACTAATGGAAAATTTGTAAGATAGATGGAGGATGTCCATAATGCTAATTGTTTCATCTTTCCGATAGCTACTATGCCTTGATCTATCATTTTGTTGGAGTAGCTTATTAGACTAATAAAAATACTTATTTTTATAAAAGTACCAGTGTACTCAGGTACTTCTGTTAGCCATAGTTCTAATACAAAATCTATTTCTATCAATACTGGAATTACTATTATTGAAAGTAAGAAAAGCGTATATTGAGAAATATTGAAAATAAGATCTCTAAATTTATCTTTTTCTCCGGTTCCGTAATATTTCACTAATTGTGGAACAGATGCTGTAATAAAGCCATCAACAAATTGTCCTATTGTAAATATAACTGTAGATGCCAATCCTCTTGCTGCGTTAATGGCGGTATTGAAGAATAGATTTAGTAATACTGCAACCCCTTGAGTGTTGAGTACTGCACTAAAGTGTCCAACTGTTGACCATCCGGAAAAGTGAAGCATTGATCTAAGAAGAGACTTATCTATTTTAAGAGAGAATTTACATTCATTGAATTTTTTGATACAATAGAGTCTATATAGAGAGACGTTGATAATATTTACAGCTAACTGAAGAATTGCATAAATGATTAATTTGTCTCCATCAATAAATACCAGAAGATAAATAATGATGAGTTTTGAAATTACATCAAATATACTTAAAAGCGCATATATGTTAAATTTCTCATGAGCCGTGACCGCAGCTGTATAAGGGGTCTGAGTAATAGTTAACATAACACTGATTAGTGATAATTGATATACCCAATTGGCAGCTTCAATTCTATTAGGATTGATGTTAAGATTATTGTTTAAAAACCATAATCCAAATGTTTCTGTAAGGAGTAAAACTATACAGGCTATTAGTAAATGGGTGAAAAATGCAGTTGAGAATGTTTTTTGTAGTAATGTGGCTTCTCCTTTTCCTATATTTAATGCTAAAAAACGACGGGTACTTGTTTGTAGAATGCTGTTAAGTAATGTGAACATAGAAGTGAATCCACCTACTATATTATATATGCCATAATCACTGACTCCTAGTTTCTCAAGGATTATTCTGGTTGTAAAGAAACTGATGCACATGGTAATGAACATGCGCATATATAAGAATAAAGTGTTTTTGACAATTCGTCTGTTGTTTTCTTCCATAGAACTTTTAAATTACTATTTAAATAGATCGAAAATTTTATTTTTAATTACAGATGTAAATACTCGAAGTTTAAATAGTAAAGTGAGTTGATCTTTATAATAGGGGATTATTTCCTTATAAAAGCTGTTGCTCCTAAAAGTCGCCTCTAAATACATGCGTCGTATATAGGTTTGGCGATGTGTTTTATAATAATCTACATCAAATACCGCGCGATAGTCATCTATTACATTCAAAGCATCTAATGTAAGAAGAGTTCTAATACATTTGAAACATTTGCTATCATTTTGAGATTCATTCACACATACGTTAAGATACTTCTGTGCCGGTTTATAAGAAATAATATACTTCGTTTTCTCTAAGCGATTCGCTTCACTGCCGGCAGAATAAAAGCGTATATTATTTATAGAGGCCATTGATAATGTTAGTAAGTCGTAATGTGCTGAGCCTAACTCTGCATTATGGTTTTCTCTCTTCAAAGTAAATTCCGCATATGAATAACCAGAAGAATAATAATATGTCTTTATTTTATTTTGTATATGGTAAATACAAAATAAGGCCATATATGTGTGATTTTCTGTATGGGAGTAAGTGAGATATTTATTTAAGATCAAATGTAGATTTGTTTCAATAAATATAAAATCAAATCCATACTCTGCGGCGAATGCTTTGGCGATCTGTAACCTTCCTTCCACTAGAGGTGTCCTTAATATATCCGCCGCTTTCATTGAACTACCTGCGTTAAAGAATGCTAATGTGTTAATTCGGTTGTTCTCGGGCGTGTGCTGGGATGTATGTTGCGCTATGGTATATAAAGAATTTACGCCACATGAAATGCCGGTTGCAACAATGCGCCTTTCTCCTTTGATTCCATTTATCAGTGGAGCCTTTATTTGAATCCTGTGTAATGATGGGTTACAGCCCGTTAAGGCATTGATAAAATGAAATTCAAGATTATAATATAATTCATCTGTTATGGGTATATCTGATACTATATCATAACCTTCACAAAGGGCGAAGAACAGAAAACCCCATACAAAAGCGTCTATTCTATCTGTGATCGTATCATTGGCGATTTCTTTATTAAAGGTTGTTTTTATTATTTCTTCGTTTTCATTGATGAAAATCCTTGCCTGAATACTATCTTCAGTCTTAATGATTTCTTGAATTCTTATTTCATTCATTGGTAATTTATGTTTTGAGATAAAGATCTGTTGTTGATATTTATAGTGGATTACACATGATGAACCACTCGAAATTTATTGTGGTCTCACTCTTGTGGAAACAATGGGAATGGCGCTGCGTCAATCAGTGGTTGTAGGTTTATATATCCTTTTTTATATAGAGATTTTGTTGCTAAAATATCAGCGAGACTTGTCTTGGTTCGCATGATGAAAGGTTTTTCGCGATCTGCGTGAATGGATAGAAAGAAATCATGGAATTTAAAATGTCCTCCCATCAACTTTCCCGACAGCTCTATCCATAAATTAGGAATTTCATAGGTCTCACTCATGATAAGCCCGTGCAGTGATGAAGAGGCTATATACTCGCAATCGCAAATCTGGTCAATTATTTCATGCCAATCTTTATAACCCTCCATGCGGATTATTAGTACTGCCGGATCATTCTTAAATTTGCTTAAGGCAGGGTGATTAAAATCACTGTAATGGGGAATGATACCGAGTTTGTATGTGGGAGTTGTATGTTGTGGTGTATAGACTAATTTAGCAAGCATTGCGGGATCTCCATAAACTTCAGGGCATTCTACCTCATTGTTGATGAAGTATTTTCGTGTTAGCGGTCCCCTTACCGCTAATATTTTCATAGGTGGGGTTGAAAGTGATACTGTCCCATCAATAATCCCAGCCCCCCATATGACACTGCGATTATTACCAAGCATGACGGCTGTAGAACCTATCATTATATAATTGGTACTATTGCGATGCATGGATATTGAAGAGGTATAAAGATATGATACCTTTCTGTTGAATAGTCGCTCTACTAAAAAGACATTTATATCGTCTCCCCAATTCCTGTGCATCAATTTGCCCCATGAATAATGTAGACAGGCATTTATGCATATAGGATGACAAAAGAGATCGAGCAGTAGAGTCTTTATCTTTGTAAAAATGATGTTAAAAGACGAGTGTTTATAGGGATCTTTCATGTCTTTAGATGATTGGTGAGGATATTATTGGGTCAAGTGCTCATTATACCTCAGTATATTGAAATCATTGAGTATATTTTTTATATGCTTGTTGAACCGTTGGAATAATGTGAGACGTTCAAAGACGGGGAATCGCTGATGCACATCATACCAGGGAGTAAGTTGCAAGTATTGGCGGTAAAGATATCCGAATGGATGATTGCAATCACGGAACCAAGGTTTTATGGGACATGCAAAATGAATAATGCCGGGATTGCGTTTAGCCTCTTTTAGCTGCGGGAGATATTGGCTGAAAATCTTAGGCTTACGCATAAAATAGAATGTTACCATATTCCATCGGATTGGCAAGGTTTTAATTTTATCTTTGAAGTACATGGCTATTACATCCTGTTCGTTTTGTATTTTGGCGGCAACTGAACGGGTGAAGTTGAAAATCGGTTGGCTGTATTCCAGCATTCTCCATTTCTTTAAATCACAAACCATGACTCCTGAATTGATATAAAGATCGTTCTGTGATAGACCAATACGCTGTTTGTGCAATATACAGTCCGGAATATCCTCAGCGGCAGCTATGACGTTATCAGATAACTCAATATTGTAGAGTTCCGCTATGTCCGCATTGATAACCATGTCCACATCTAAGAACAAGCAACGTTCAGCTTCCTGTGGTAATATGGTGGGAATGTAAAGTTTGTAGTACATCATGGTGCTCCATTGTCCCACGGGTAAGTCTTTGATCTTTGCGTCAGAACAGATATGTTGGGTGAGATAAGAATCATACCTCCTACAAAGTGAAGATATGCGTGATTCCGATTTTTGTGATAAACCGTTAGTCAGTACATACACATGAAATATTTTCCTTCGATTTGTCTCAAAAAGTGAGGTTAGCATGACTGCCGCATGTTGTACATAGCCTTCGTCTGTAACTATGACTATATGATATGGTTTATTCATTAATTGTGTAATATGTCTTGATTTTTGTGAATTTACGATTTAGATTTTAAGCACTCTCATGATTCTTTTATTTATCCAATGCATGCCCAATGAAGATATAATGGTGGAGACAATAGCCAAAATAAAGAAAAGCGGTCTGTTGTGTATCATTGTATCAAGTAGTAAGAATACAGTGCCTTGCATTAGATAAATTTCATAATAACAATTTTGTGTAACTTTGATATTTTTCCCAAAATTAACTCTTTGGAGTATATACAAGACTAATAAAATGAACAAGATATTTACGAGGTAGAATGAAGCGTATGTATAGCGCCATCGCGATAGCATCTGAATATGGTCTTGAACAATGTCGAGACGATATGTACAGAGAAACAGAAGTATCAAAGTGATGAAATGCCATTTTTTAACTTTATTCATTTGGTTCATTATGGGATATTCATATTTATAATACCAGAGGCCTATAATAAAACAGGGAGATGCGTTTATCCACCAATGTGGCAGGCCGGCCAATAGCATTCCCGCTAACATGAAAACTATGGCAAGGCTCAATGCCGGCAGTTTATATCTGGGAACGAAACGCATCACTATATAAAAAAGTAAATATAAGAGAGTGATTTCCGTGACGTACCAGCTGTAGGGTAGGAGCGGATTGGAGGAAAATAATCTTTGAATCGCTTCTATTACCCCCCCCCCCCCCTATGGTTAATTAATCTTAATATTGGTATATATATAATATACGCTGTCAGTAAAGGGATTATAATTTTACTTATTCGGTGTATGCAAAATCCTTCAAGGTACTTCTTGCCTTTGAGACTATAACTGCACATTAATCCATAACCTGACAGAAAGAAGAAGATAGAAACGGAAAGGCTTCCAAATTGACTTTCTGCTGCCCATGCGGGATTATGCATGTAGAATGTAAACAGGTGGCATACGACAACTGCAATGGCTGCGATCAATTTGACCAAGTCCGTTAAATTACGTTTTTCACAAAGGCGGCGGTTGCTACGTTGGTGTCGTGCTATTATACATAGCAGTAGCAAAATAAATGATAAGAACATGGGGCTAAGATTATATTAAGAAATCGGGCAGAACACTTCCGTATCGATCTGTTCTTTCAGTCTTTTGTGCCCCTTATCCTTTTCACTAAGTGCTACTTTCTCTCTTGGAATTCTCCAATCGATCCCTAAATCCGGATCATCCCACGCTACAGCTCCTTCGCTTTCCGGATGATAAAACTCATCACATTTATATTGGAACACAGCTTCTTCACTTAATACTGCAAAGCCGTGTGCAAATCCCTTCGGAATAAAAAACTGAAGATGGTTCTCACCGGTCAATTCTACTGCTACATGCTGCCCGAAAGTAGGGGAGTTCTTACGGATGTCTACTGCTACATCAAGTACACAGCCTTTAATGACACGCACCAATTTACTTTGTGTGTAGGGTGGTTTCTGGAAATGTAGTCCCCGAATGACTCCATAGCAGGATTGGGATTCGTTGTCTTGTACAAAAGTCACAGGAGTCACCTTTTCATTAAATTCTTTCTGGGAAAATGATTCGAAAAAGTATCCCCGATCATCCTTAAAAAGCCGGGGCTCGATGATTACTAATCCTTCGATGGCTGTTTTTATGATATTCATTTCTGTTGGTCTAGTTTGTCTAGTTCGTCTATCACTTTTAGCAAGTATTGTCCATATTGGTTTTTTTGCATCGGCTCCGCCAGTCGGCGTATCTTATCCGGTGTAATCCATCCTTGTCTTAAGGCGATCCCTTCAAGACAGGCTATTTTTAAACCTTGGCGTTTTTCGATAACTTCGATGAATGTTGAAGCTTCGGATAGGGAGTCGTGTGTGCCGGTATCCAGCCAGGCAAAACCACGCCCTAAAAGTTGCATCTTTAACTCCTTGTCATCAAGAAAATGCTGATTAACGGTCGTTATTTCTAATTCTCCACGAGGGGAAGGTTGGATGTTCTGTGCAACTTTAACCACTTTGTTGGGATAGAAGTAGAGTCCTACTACTGCATAATTGGACTTGGGACTTTCAGGCTTCTCTTCTATATGAAGAACGTTGCCCGATTTATCGAATTCTGCGACTCCGTATCGTTCGGGATCGCTTACCCAATATCCTAAGATAGTTGCCTTTTTGTCTTCTTCGGCTGTACGCACTGCTTCTTTTAGTAATTGGGTAAATCCGGGACCATGAAAGATGTTATCTCCCAGCACTAAACATACCGAATCGTTTCCAATGAACTCCTGCCCGATGATAAATGCCTGTGCTAAGCCGTCAGGTGAGGGTTGTTCTGCGTATTCGAAATGAACGCCAAAATCCGAGCCATCGCCTAACAGCCTTTTGAATCCGGGTAAATCGATGGGGGTGGAAATGATTAGTATCTCTCGAATACCCGATAGCATGAGTACTGAGATAGGATAATAAATCATAGGCTTGTCGAAAATAGGCAGTAGTTGTTTGCTGACTCCCTTAGTAATGGGGTAGAGGCGTGTACCTGAACCACCGGCTAAAACAATTCCTTTCATTGTCTTATCGTTTCTTTTATCTATTCATATCCTTCATCTCACCGCCTCCATCTTTCCCACTCTCTCCACGAACCCCACCGGCATATCCACATGGGCGCAGCCCAGCATATCCAGCCTTACCGCCACCTTGCTTTTGCCGTCGATGGTCACCAGCTCGCCTTCCAGTCCGGCGAGGGGGCCTTTGATGACTCGCACCTGTTCGCCGGGGGCGAGGGGGGAGGAGCACACTTCGATGGCTTCTTCGGAGTAGTCGAGCATGAAGCGGAAGCGCTCCATCTGCTCGTCGGGGATGACGGCGGGGGTGCTTTGTCCGCGCAACACCATGTAGCGGCTGACGGACGAAAGGGTCAACACTTCGGCACGTTCTGCCGGGTCGACGTGTACGAAGATCATCATCGGGATGACTACGCGCTCGATCTTTTTGCGGCGGTCGCTCCATTGATGGATTTCTTCCTGCACGGGGAGGAAACTTTCGATGCCCATTGCCGTCAGGCGGTCACGGGTTTTCTTTTCGTGATAGAGACGGACATAGGCGGCAAGCCAGGATTTCATGTCTGATTGGGAGTATGGTTTGAGAAAGGGGAGGGAGGGTCGCTCCCGGATACGCTACGCGGTTACCTGTCACAGTTGCCTGCTGGGGTAAACCGAATCTTACGTTTGATTTTGCTGCAAAGATAGATATAATTTTACTAAATACAACAAATTGTTTATGAAAATAGAAAAAATAATGAATTTTTAATCTTTAGGTGTTACTTTTGTAAGTTTTAATAATTAACATATATTTTAATTTTAATAATTATGGAAAAAAAACGACAAGTTTAAGAGTCCGAACGAATTGCTTAAAGAGTTGTCCGGACAGGTGTTTGCCCTGGTGCGTGAGCTTCCCAAACCGCTTTCGAGAGAAGAGATGCGGGAGTTGAAACGGTTGTGCCGCTTCCTGAACAATACGGTGAAGGATCAGGAGCGGAAACAGGAGGTGAGAAAATAAATCCGGGTGTTAAAAAGAACCGGTAGACGGATGGCGAAAGTGGGGTGCGGGTGGGTGTGGAGGCTTTCCGAAGAGACTTTTACGGCGGTTTTAACATTCGGAAGTGTAAAAAGTTTGTTGTTCTTTTGCATCATGGTTCATTGCAGAGGATGCGCAGTGGCAAGGGGTTTGCTTTGTGCGCTTGGCGGCGGATCGGGATTAAAAACATTAAAATTTAATACTCAATGAAAAAGAGAGAGTTTAAAATTTCCTTTTTCCTCCATGTGTGGGAAAAGAAAGCGGAAGAGATTTCGCTGGAAGAGTTTCATAATGACCTCAGGGGAGCACGCTGGAAGGTGCTTGCCGAGTCGTACCGGCGGTGGATGCGGACGGGCATGACCGAGGAGGGCAAAAGGCTGAAAGGGGCTCTGAATGCGGTGGTAGTGGCCGGCAAGTGCCGGGGCGGACATGCGGCGAACCAGGTGACCGAGCTGAACGGACTGGCGCTGTTCGACTTTGATCATTGCCTCGAGATGCTGGCCGGGATGAAGGAGAAGGCCGGGGCGCTGCCTTATGTAGTGGGGGCTTTTGTCAGTATCTCGGGTGAAGGGCTGAAGCTGATTGTGCGTATCGATGCCGAGAATGCCGGGCAATATGCGGTGGCTTATCCTGTCGTTGCCCGTGAGTTGGAACGGGTGCTGGGGCATCCTTGCGATATGTCGTGCCGCGATCTGGGACGGGCGTGCTACGCTTCGTATGATCCGGAGGCGTACTATAATCCCGGTGCCGGGGTGTTTCCGTGGCGGGAGCAGGTGGACGGGCTGTTGCAGGCGGAAGGGGAGTGTTCCGAGCAGTCGGTGGGCAAGGCTTGTCCGGCGGGCGTTGCTTCCGAAACGGGGGATGGCTTTATGCAGGCTTTCCTGAATGATTTTGATGCCCGGAATCCGTTTGTGGCGGGAGGGCGCCATGCGTTTGTGCTGAAGCTGGGACGTGTTGCCCGGTATAAAGGTTTTTCGCCGGAAGAAATGCGGCTGTTGCAAAAAGCAGTGGTTGAGAAATACGCGCAGGCTGATTTCGGGAGCGGAGAAATAGAGAAAACATTATCGTCTGGTTATCAGTATGTTTCTGCCAGGAGGGCGGACGCTGTCATGGCGAGTCAGGGGCCAAAAGTCCAAGGGCCACTCTATGCGCCAGAGGAGGGGGAGAGTGAAGAGGATATGGAGGATGTGTTGTTCGGAAAAAGTGAAGAATTTCGTCGGGTGGCTCCTTACTTTCCCGAAGAGGTGTTTGAGCATTTGCCTGATCTGCTTGCGCAGGGGGTGAAGGCGGCCGGCAATTATCGGGAACGCGATATGTTGCTGATGGCGATGATCACCAATATCAGCGCCTGTCTGCCCGAGGTGCGTGTATTGTACGATCAGGTGTATTACTCGCCGCATCTGTATTACATGGTGATAGCCCATGCGGGAGGCGGAAAGGGGGTGGTGTCTCTGGCCGGCTTGTTGCCCGGAGAGATTCACCGCTATTATGAGAAGCAGAACGAGGAGATGCGCCTGGTGTATGATAAGGCCTTTTTTGAGTGGGAGCTGGAGTTGAAAAAGGCGCAGGCGGAAAAGCGTTCGCCGGATTTTTCGCTACGTCCCAAAGAGCCTGTCCGTAAGCTGTTGACGCTTTCGCCCAATGTGTCGAAGAGTATGCTGATCAGTGCATTGGAGGAGAGCGGCAAGCTGGGGTGCTGCATCAATGCTACGGAGCTGGACATGGTGTCGGGAGCTATCCGGAATGATTACGGAAAGCACGATGATGTGTTTCGGGCGGCTTTTCAGCACGAAGTGGTTTCGGCCGATTTCAAGGTGAACGGCCGTCAGGTGGTGGCCCATAATCCGCATTTGGCGTTGTGCCTTGCCGGCACTCCCAACCAGCTGGTGCGTTTCATTCCTTCGTTGGAGAACGGTTTGTACAGCCGTTTCCTGGTGTATACGGGCCAGAGCGATTGGTGTTGGCGTTCGGCTGCCCCGCGGGAGGGAGGTGAAGATCATCGGGCGATGTTTGCCCGCCTGAGCGGCCGGTTGTTGGAGTTGCACCAGTTCTTGCTTCAGTCTCCCACGGAGGTTACGTTTACGGCTGCACAATGGGAGGAACATACGTCTCGTTTCTCCTCACACTTGTCCGAGGTGGTGAACGAGCGGGATGATTCGCCGGGAGCGATCGTGCTTCGTCACGGGCTGATGGCGAGCCGGATAGCAGGGGTGCTCACTGCCCTTCGCAAGGGAGAGTGCGCTTGGGCGATGCCGCAGTATGTATGTTCGGACGAGGATTTCCATACCGCTATGTTGATGACGGATGTGTTGTTGGAGCATAGCTTGCTGCTGTCCACCAGTGTGCGGAAGAGCGAGAGTAAGTCCGGCCCCCTGAAGCCTTATTTCAGGTTGCGTCCGGTGTTACAGACTTTTTCAGGAACTTTTACTTATAAGGATGCGATGGATCGGGCGGTAGAGATGGGGATTCCGGTAACCACTTTTAAACGGCTATTCAGGAAGACGATAGAGCTTAAAATTATTGATAAAGAGGGAGATATGTATATCAGAACGCGGCGGGGCTGGCGGGAGACTGACGCATAGAGTGGCCCTTGGACTTTTGGCCCTCGGAAAACACCGGAGCAAACGAATGAATGTATGAAAAAACTCTTAAGCCTTTTCCGAAAAGACTTAAGAGTTTAGAGGAAAAGACTTGGATGTTTCGAGGGAAACGTCTAAGTCTTTTTCGTGTTTTTCACCACAGAGGGACACAGAGTCTCACAGAGAATCTATATTTTCATTGGATATGCTTTTAGAAAAAAAACTCTGTGAGACTCTGTGTCCCTCTGTGGTGAATTCCCCTCTGTGGTGAATTCAAGGTTCTCCCAGGTAATACACGATCAGCCGGACTTCCCGTTTAAGGAAGCTGTGGCGGTATTTGTTGTAATTGACTTCGGACAGTGCCTGTGTCAGGGCGGTGTTTTTACGCATCCAGCGGTAGAGTTTCTGCAGGGCGAGCACGGGGTCGAGTCCCGGGCAGTAAAGCTGTGCAAGTTCGGCTTTGGTGTACGAGCGGATGATGAAATCGGCTTCGGTTGTGTCTTCTTCTTTTCTTTGGTTCATGGCTTTGATTATCTGATTGTTACATACTGTAAATGTACGGAAAAATATCCGGAATGCAGTGTGTTTTTATATTCTTTTTTCCTCAAACTTTGTCATCGGTCCTCTTTCTTTGTCATTGGCGCATCGGGGGTGTCGTATCTTTGAAATGTGATTGAAAAACAGATGTTTAACTCTAAAAAGAAAGTACGATTATGAGTAAAGAAGTTACGTATTCGGTAGTGGCGCGCAAGAACATGCTGAAGAAGGATGATCCCGCCAAGTATTATGCCCAGGCACAGGCCAGCGGCGATGTGGGGCTGGACGAGATCTCGACCCGGGTGGAAAAGGCCTGTACGGTACATTCGGCGGATGTCGTGGCAGTGCTGAAGGCGCTGGAGGATGAAATGGTGGATGGCCTGTCGAGGGGGGAGATTGTCAGGCTGGGGAATATCGGCACCTTCCAGGTGGGCCTGCGAAGCAGGGGAGCGGAGAAGGCGGAGGATTTCAAAGCGGCGAATATCAGCAAGGCGAGAGTGAACTTCCGTCCGGGGCCTGTGCTGGCGGATGCGATGAAGACGCTCAATTTCAGTAAGGTGAGTACGCGGGCGGCGCAGAAAGGCGATGGCGGCGGGGACGGGGATATTGTGGATGACCCGACAGCATGACCCGACCACAGAGTGACACAGAGTCTCACAGAGGAGGAATTTCAACGACCTTTCTGTAAATCCGGAAATTAAGATTCTCTATACTATAGTCCCGGGGATTAAGATTCTATATCAGCTTGAAAATAAAGACTCTGTGTTGCTCTGTGTCCTCTGTGGTGTAAACGTAAAACAACTTAATATAGCAAAACAACGATGAAGAAGTTACAAAGAATCTTGGAATGGGTGATTGCATTCCTGATGTTTCTCAGTGGGAGGAATGTCGAAAAATGAAGGGGGAAGTATGAGGAAAATCGATTTGATTGTGATTCATTGCTCGGCAACGAGAGAAGACCGGTGTTTTACGGAGTTCGATCTGGATGTCTGCCATCGCAGGCGGGGATTCAACGGGCCGGGATACCACTTCTATATCCGGAAGGACGGGCGGATTGTGTCTACCCGTCCGGTGGAGAAGATCGGGGCGCATGCCAAGGGACACAATGCGACGAGTATCGGTATCTGTTATGAAGGCGGGCTGGACGCGAGGGGCCGTCCCAAGGATACCCGGACGGAGTGGCAGGTACATTCGATGCGGGTGTTGGTGAAAACGTTATTGAAACAGTATCCCGGCAGCCGTGTGTGTGGCCACCGGGATCTGAGTCCGGACCTGAACGCCAATGGGGAGATCGAGCCCGAGGAATGGATAAAGCAGTGTCCGTGTTTTAATGTGATTGAAGATAAAAAATTACATTGATGTTTTAGAATTGATTATGAATCGCCAAAAGGGTTAATTAAATTAACTCTTTTGGCGGTTTGCTTTTCATGGAATAAGTGTAACAAATAATTAATTCATTATATTTTATAAAATCATAGAGATGCTTTTCTAATTATGCTTTTGTCCGTAGCCGTAGCCATAACCGTACTTCTTTCCGTATCCGTAATAGCGGCCGTATTTTCCGTATCCATAGTAATAGCCGTATTTCCGCTTTTTCATGTCCAAGCCGTTGATTACGGTACACAGGTTGGGGAGCTTGTTGCCCAGGCGGAGATCTTCGAGCAGGGTATAGTCGGCTTTGTGGGTATAGTCGGCGCGGCAGACATAAACCGAGAGGTCGGCCACCCGTGCGATGATCTGTGTGTCGGTCACCATTCCGATGGGAGCGGTGTCGAGCACGATATAGTCGAAGTGCTTTTTCAGGATATCGATGGCTTCCACCAATGCCTGGCGTGCCAGCAGTTCGGTCGGGTTGGGCGGTACGGTTCCGCCGGGGAGGATGCTCAGGGTGCGGGATATCCCGGAGGGCTGCACCATAGACATCAGGTCGGTGGTCTGCGGGCCGGCCAGGAACTGAGTGATTCCTTTTTCTTTCTGCGAGAGGTTGAAGACCTTGTTGAGTCCCGGCTTGCGGATGTCGAGCCCTACGATGACTACTTTTTTGCCCAGCAGCGAGAGGCTGATGGCGAGGTTGGTGGCTACAAATGTTTTTCCTTCGCCGCTGATGGTAGAGGTGACCAGGATGACTTTATTCTCTTCGCCCAGCATAAACTGCAGGTTGGTGCGGATGCCCCGGAAGGTTTCCGCCATCAGGCTGTTTTCGTTTTCGCGGACAGCGATGCCTCCCGCTTTCCCGTTACCCTCTTCGGCCAGGGGGATGTCTCCGATGATGGGGGCGGAGGTCAGCTTTTCCACATCGGCCCGTCCTTCTATCCGGAACTGGAGCAGCCCCATGACGTAGATGATGGCTACGGGGATGCCCATCCCCATGACGAGGGCTATCATATAGATCGTTTTGGTCTTGGGAGAAACGGGACCGTTGTCCGCCATGGCCTCGTCTACGATCTTGGCGTTGTTGGCAGTGGCGGCCAGTGCGATGGAGTTTTCTTCCCGTTTCTGCAACAGCATCAGGTAGAGTCCGGCTTTGATCTCCTGCTGCCGGGAGATGCTGACGAACTGGCGTTCCTGCGCGGGCGCATTGCTGATGCGGCGGTTGAACTTGCTGGCCTGACGGTCGAGGTCGGCCTTGGTGATCAGCAATCCTTTCTGAACGCTGTGGATGGTGGTCAGGATGTTTTCGCGCATGGCACGGATGCCGCTATCCAGATTCACGATCACCGGGTTGCTTTCCGAGGAGTTGCGTAGCAGGCGGTTGCGCTGAAGCACCATTTCGTTGTATTGCCCGATCAGGGAGGAGAGTGACTGGTCGGTCAGGCCGACGTTGACGGGTAGCACGGCGTTGATCTTGTCCGGGGCGGAGATATATTCGGCGAGGTAGCGTACGAGGTTGAGCTGGGTGCCGTTCTCGACCCGTTGTTTCTCGTAGGCGGAATTTTCGCTCACAGCCAGTTGGGCGTCGCTGGTAAGGTCCGTCAGTCCGGCATCCCGTTTGAAGGTTTCCAGCTCCTTCTCGGTACTGAACAATTCGTCGTTGATGATGCGGATACGTCCGGCGATGAGCTCTTCCGTTTTCTCCGCCACTTCGTTTTTGTCGTTGTTGGTGTTCCGGTTGTAGACTTCGATCAGCCGGTTGATGAAGTCCTCGCCCCGACGCTTGTTGGTGTTTTTGAGCGAGACGATGACGATGGAGGTGGTTTTGGAGGTAGGCTCTACGCTGAGCGCCGCCGCATACCTCTTTGCCGTCTGCATGGGGTTGCTTACAACGGCGGTGAGCGTCTGCGGTTCACTTACTCCGGCGGAGTCGCCGGCAAGGGTGAAGGTGAACGTTCCGGCCGGAGTGACGAGCAGGCCCGGCAGTTTGGAGAATTTTTTGTTGTAGGAGGTTTCCCCGACGGTGGCTTTCACGTCGAGCCGGTTGCCGGGCGACAGGGTGAGTTCGAATACGGCCGGACCCGGCAGCCTGTCTGCTTCTTGCGGGGTGAGCCCCACCAGTACCGGCGAACTTTTATAAAGCTCTACTTCGTTGAAACTGCCTTTGACGGAGTAGGTGGTGTAGAGGTTCAGCTCGCTGACCACATGCTTGACCAGCGTTTTGGAACGTAGTATTTCAATCTCGTTGTCGATGTTCGATACCGAGTTGACCAGCCCCAGGCCCTCGAGCGCGGCGAGATTTCCGCCACTGTTGCCCCCTTTCTTATCGTCCTTGATGATGACCGAGGCCGAGATGTTGTAGACCGGAGTGGTCTGCCGGAGGTGTAGCCATGCTCCTGCCAGGCAGATGATGACCGAGGCTACAAACCAGGGCCACCGGATGACGTAGCGGAACAGGAGGGCATGGAAGTCTATTTTTTCTTCTTTCTCTTCGTATAGATCGTCGTATAAGTCTTCTTTCATTGTCGGGGTTTCTTTATTTGGCGATGGTGATAATTAAACTGGCAAGCGACACGAGCGTGCTTACCACGGAGAACCAGATGGTGGTGCTGGCGCTGATGTCGGCTGTCTTTGCCTTGGTCTTATTGGGGGTGACATAGAGGATGTCGTTCTGTTGCAGATAGTAGTAGGGCGATTGGACGATGTCTGCCCGGTTCATGTTCAGCGTGATGATGTGCTGGTGTCCGTCGGCGTCCTCGCGGATCAGGCGGACATTGTCGCGCAGTCCGTACACGGTCATGTCGCCTGCCATGGCAAGGGCTTCGAAGAGGTTGACCTTTTCGTTGCTGATGGTAAACGTACCCGGCCTGTTCACTTCGCCGATGACGGAAATTTTATAATTGGCCATGCGAACCGTCACAATGGTGTTTTCTTTGATGTATCCTTTCAGCTTTTCCCTGATCAGACTTTCCGCTTCGCCTTTGGTCAGTCCGCCGATATGGAGGGTGCCCAACACGGGGAAGTCGATGTTGCCCCGGTTGTCGACCAGATATTGCTGAAGGGCCGGTTGGCTGGTCAGGCTTTTTTGTGTATTGCTGACAGGGGTGGATACGGTCAGGTTGAACGGTTCTGCCAATTCCGGATCGCTGCACGATACAACGATGGTGAGCAGATCCTTCGGCAGGATGCGGGCATCATAGAGCTTGGCCTCTGCAACGGCACGTTGCGCCTCTCCCGGGTCTTGCAAGTAGGGTACTTTCTTGTAGGACTGGCAGGAAGCCAGCAAAATACAGGTTAACGTGAAAAAAAGTAGTCTTTTTGTCATTTATCTTAATTTTAGAATATTACTATGGGGTGGCTCACCACAGAGTACACAGAGTTTCACAGGGTTTTCATCTTTTGTGTGATGGGGGAAAAAAAATTCTCTGTGAAACTCTGTGTTCCTCTGTGGTGTAATCTCTTTTATTCATTTTCTTTATTTTAATAAGCTTCTTTTTCTCCTTCCAGCGCATTTCTTACGGTTTTATATATAATATATAGATCGAGCATGAAGGTCCAGTGCTCGATGTACCAGATGTCGCGTTGCACACGTCCTTCCATTTGCCATAGTTCGTGAGTCTCTCCGCGGAAGCCGGTGACTTGCGCCCAGCCGGTGACACCCGGTTTCACGAAATGGCGGACCATGTATTTGTTGATCAGTTGTGAGTATTGTTCCGTGTGTTTCAGCATGTGGGGGCGGGGGCCTACTACCGACATGTCGCCCATCAGTACGTTGATGAACTGCGGGAGTTCGTCGATGCTGCTTTTACGCAGGAAGTTGCCGAAGCGCGTTTTGCGGGGATCGTGCAAGGTGGCCTGCAGGGTGTCGCTCTGCGTGTTCACCTTCATGGAGCGGAACTTGTAGCACCAGAATTCCCGTCCGTCTTCTCCACTGCGCTTTTGCTTGAAGAAGATGGGACCCGGCGAGGTGATTTTGATGGTCAGCCCGACAATGACATAGATAATGGGGAAGAGGGTGCAAAGAAACAAGAGCGAGAAAGCGATGTCGAACACACGCTTCCTGAATCGGTTTTCGGCAAAACTGAGCGGCTCCTGGCGGATGCAGAGTACGGGCACGTTGCCCAGGAGCTCGAAGTACATGCGCCGCTTCAGATAGCTGCGCACGTTGGGGACACTGAAAAAGCGTATCAGGTGATTTTCGCAATAGTCGATGATGGGGAGAATCTCTTCGCTGCGGGCCGAAGGCAGGCAACAATAAACCTGCTCGACTCCTCCCTGCTTCAGGCGGTCCACAATCTTACCGGGTTTTCCCAGATAGTTCACCTTTTCGGGGAAGCGGCTGCCGGGCTGGTCGTCAAAGTAGCCGATGACACGGAATCCGGAAGTGACGTCGTCCGTCATTTGATGGTAGAGTTCGATTATATTGCTATTGCTTCCCACCAGAATGATGCTGCGGGAGTTGCCTCCATGCTTGCGATAGGACTTCAGGATCTTGCGGAACAATAACCGGTAACAAACCAACAGCAGAGTGAACGCAATGTAGAACAGTAAGAAAAAGCGGGCGGAAAGGATGCCGAAGTTTCCAAAGGTGAGCGCGCAGGAAAAAAACAAGGCGTGTCCCGCACTGTTGCGTAAGGCACGCCATACGATTTGCTCGGGACGTACTACACGGCGGTGCAATATGATACCTGAAGACATGTTGCTAACCAGGTAGCATAAGTTGAGCAATACCAGTACTTGGGGAAGTGAGTGAATGAATGGATCTGCAAAAAATTTGCTCCCCAATAGGGTGTACAAGGACAGAAAGGTGCCATTCAAGAGAATGAGATCTCCGGTGAATACAATCCTTTTAATGACTTTATTGAACCGCAATACCTGTTTCATACTGTACTTTTAGAAATGTTTGCGATAGTTGTCGTTAATGTTTGAATAACTACCATCTTGCTGTGTGCATTGCAATTTGTTCCCTTACTTATTAGGTAATAGAACAGATTCATTTGTTTTATCGCTGCAAAAATAGAGATAATAATTGAAACTCCACAAACAAAATGATAATTTCTTTTCTATAAAAGTGGATTATAACCAGTTGAAGTATCAGTTTGAAATAATTTATTCACTTAATAGAAATATTAGTCATAATTCCTGTTTGATGTAATTACTCAAACAGGAGTTTACAATTTGCAATAATTTGACATCAGAATTATATAATCCAGCCCCTGTTTTATGTTTAGTTAACCTCTAAAAGTTATATTTCATATCTTTTCGCTATTCCGCATTCTATTACCTAATAAGTAAGGGATCACTTTGTTCTATTACCTAATAAGTAAGAGAACAGTTATTATCACTCCTCCTCCTCTTTCTTAAATCTCACGGCGGCAATCACTTTTTTATTTGCGTTACTGAGCGTTTTGTTATCAAAAGATGCCAGATAAATGTATGTCACCTTCTCTGAAGCATGCCCCATTCCCGCACTGATCACCGAAACCGGAACCCCTTTCTGCAGGGCCGTGGTCGCCCAACTGTGGCGTGCCACATAAGAGGTCAGCGGAGTCTTCAATTTCAGTATTCCGGATATCTGGTTGAGGCGTTTGTTGTATACCCTCAATGCACTTCGGTACTGCTTGTGCCCCTCCTCTCCGGCTGCGCTGATGACGGGCAGCAGATAGACGGATTCTTTGCAAAGCGAGGCATACTTACGCAAGATCACTTTGGCGCAGTTTTCTATAATTACCGTAAGTTGCTGTCCCGTTTTCTGGCGGAAATAAACGAGCATGTTTCCCTGCACATCGGTCTTGCGGAGATGTACCAGGTCGACAAACGGGATTCCCCTCAGGTAGAAGCTTAGCAAGAAGAGGTCGCGGGCAAAATCGAGCCGGCTGTTCTTGCTGAAATCTGCTTCGAGCAGGCGGGAAATGAGGACGGGTGAGATGGCCCGCTTGGCAGTGGGCTCGTTGCCGATAAAAACATTCTCAAACAGCTCGCGGGTGTTGAGCGAAGCTATGTTCTGCTCCGATGCCTGATTGCAGATGGAACGCAACATGCGCATGTAGAGCGAGATCGTGTTGTACCGTTTCCCGTTGAGGATTAAGTATTGCTCGTACTCCTTGATGCTCTCGGGAGTGATCTCTTCAAAAGTCAGTGAGGCTTTTCCCGCAAACTTCTGAAAACTGTGCAAAGTGTAGAGGTAGGTATTGGCTGTGCTGTAACGCCCGCCTAACTTCGCTTTTCTTGCTAAAGATTTAATGAATTTTTCTATTTCCATTTTCTTGTTCTTTTTAGTGTGTTCAAGAACACGGTTTATAATAAAAAAGATTTTGAGTGACAGATTGGAAAATATGCTGGAAATTAGTAAAAAATCAATAGCATAAATGTATAGACGAATGAAAGTTTCAGAAATACCCAAGTGGCATGAGAAAAAAGGAACGTAAAAAAGTGTCCCGTATTTGAATGAATAGCCGTTTTTTCGTGGTGTATTAATCATTTAAAAACATGAATTATGGTAATAGCTTATTTGAGAGTAAGTACGGAAAAACAGTTTTTGGCTAATCAGAAGGAAGAGATTATGCGATTTGCAGAGAAGAATGGGTTGTCGATTGACAAGTGGTACACAGAGACCGTAAGCGGAAGCGTGAGCACAAAAGACAGAAAGTTATCAGAGTTATTGAAGAGAATGCATCCCGGGGATACACTGATTGTAACGGAGATTTCGAGATTGAGCCGTACACTGCTCGAGATTATGACTATCCTGAATTTTTGTATTAAGAAGCAGGTAGTGCTCTATAGCACCAAAGAGGGCTATGTGTTTCAGGACGACATCAACAGCAAGGTGCTGGGATTCGCGTTCGGACTGATGGCGGAAATAGAAAGGAACCTGATTTCGATGCGTACCAAAGAAGCTCTCGCACGCAGAAAGCAGGAAGGAATGACTTTAGGCCGAAAGAAAGGGGATACGCCTAAAATAAAATTGCTGCGTGCCAATAAGCGCGTACTTACCAAAGAACTTGACAAAGGAACTACTTACTCGGAATTGGCGGAGAAGATGGGTGTATCCAGAACAACCCTGTTCCGGTTTATGAAAACGATGTATTAGTAACGGTTAGGGGAGTCATAATTCACCACAGATTACACGGATTCTCACAGATTAATAATTTATTTTACTGAGAGTTTAATTAAAATCTCTGTGTTAATCTGTGTAATCTGTGGTGAATAGGGGTTCATTCAATGTTTATCATTTACCGTTCATCACCGTTGATCGTTTATGAAGGCTTTTCAGTTCGAAGGACAACATGACACGGAAGAATCCGATGATCAGGAAAGTGAATGCCAGCATATATATAACGTAGAGGGCACCTACGGCCGGCTGCCACAGGATGATCAGCGAACAAATGATGGCGAGGATGCCGAATCCCATGTACCATCCCCACTCACGGGTGCCATAACGCTTCAGGTCCATAGAATAGCCTGTGGCAGAGAAACCGCGGAACATCATCCAGAAGGCGACTATGAACGGTATGACTTCCATGCTGAGCAGCGGATAGGCTACCAGGTAGATGCCTAAGATCAGATCGATGATACCGCCTGCGAGGTACCATCCCCAGGACGAGATGCCTCGCCGGTTGCTGATGGAGAAGATGATTTCGATGATACCACTTATCAGCATCGAAATGCTGAAGATGACGCTGAGGGCAATGTAACTGCTTCCCGGTGCGAATAGCAGACAGAGAGCCACGATGATGTACAGAATACCCAGAATAAGAGATAACCACCAGTTTTTGACTGCGTGTTCCATCTCGTCGAATAAAGTTTTCATATCAATTTTATTTTTTAGATTATTGTCCATCGTGAACAAAGTTCTTGCACCGATTGTTTAGAATATAGTAAATAAAACTTAGAGTTATCAATTATGGCAACAACAAATTTCAAAGGACAACCGGTAAAGCTGATTGGCGAATTTATACAGGTTGGAAAGGTGGCTCCCGATTTCGAGCTGGTGAAAAGTGATTTATCTTCTTTCGCACTAAAAGATCTGAAAGGTAAGAATATTGTTCTGAATATTTTCCCGAGTCTGGATACCGGTGTGTGCGCCACTTCGGTGCGTAAATTCAATAAAATGGCAGCCGGAATGAAGGATACCGTGGTATTGGCCATTTCGAAAGACTTGCCGTTTGCGCAGGGACGCTTCTGCACGACAGAGGGTATCGAAAACGTGATTCCGTTGTCGGATTTCCGCTTTTCGGACTTCGACGAGAGCTATGGCGTGAGGATGGCTGACGGACCGCTGGCCGGACTGCTGGCGCGTGCGGTAGTGGTGATTGGGAAAGACGGGAAAGTAGCTTATACAGAGCTTGTGCCGGAGATTACTCAGGAGCCGGATTATGAAAAGGCATTGGCTGCTGTGAAATAATCTTTTTTTTTGAATGGTTTCAAGGAACAGAAAGTCCGTGTTCACTCCGGGGGGTGAGAGCACGGACTTTTTCATGCGGGTATAAAGCCTGTCTTTACAGGCTTTACCCCCTATGACTACTGCTTGTTACGTGTGTTGAACAGGCAATTACTTCTTTTTGGTCATATCGAAGTTGAACAGTGTCTGAGGAACAGGTACCGCTACGCCTGCCAGTTCCACTTTATCGGCGCTGAGCTTCAACTTCAACTGATTTTTCTTGTAAGCAAAGCTGCCTTTGTCCGGAGACGAAATGGTTACGGTAACAGTCTGTCCTTCCTGGCCTTCTACGGCTGCAGGCAGTTGAAGGGTCAACGGTTTCGGATCGAAAGCAAGGTAGATGCTGTCCTTCTCTGTATTGAGAGCCGGCTTGTAGCCTACTTTGTATTTTACGTCACCGATGGCTTTGACAATGGCTTCCGCTTTGTCTTTATCGCCTACAATGGAGGTAATAAGTTCGGTTACCGGTAATTTGTCGAAGAACACCGTGTCATTTTTCACCGTAGCGTTTACGTCTTGTCCCTGGGGAGCTTCTCCGGCATTTTCTTTTGTAGTGGCGGGAGTCACCTGGGTTATCAGTACTTTTCCGTTATAGGTGCCTGCCACATCGTTGGTGGATGGAGGAGGAAGCGGAGAATTGTCATCGTTGTTGCAAGAAGACAAGGTTACCACTGAGAAAGCAATCGCAAAAGAATAAAAAAGCTTGGTTAAGTTGAAATCTTTTTTCATTTTTTTAAACATTAAATTTGTTACATAAATTGCTTTTTCATCAAACAACTGTAAGGCCTAGGATTTGTTTTTTGATGAATTGTCAATAACTGGTTTGGTGTACGTACAATAAGTAAATGCAGAAAATATAAAGGTACTGCATGGAGGACGAAAAAAAAGAAAGATTTTTTTTGAGGGAGGGATGAAGGCGGAGTTTTACCACGGAGTACCACAGAGTCTCACGGAGTAATAGAGAGTAGAGAGTAATACAGAGTAATACAAAGTTCTTAGAGTTCACTACCATTCGTTATCGATAGATTAAGTTCACTCTGTGTTGCTCTGTGTTACTCTGTGGTGAATGCTGATTCTTGCTGTGGAGGCACTATTTCTTTTTCTTCATTCCTTTGTAGACAAGGAAACCTACGATGAAGACTCCGATGACGATGAAGCAGTAGCCCAGTTCATGGCTGTATTCTGTTACTTTGGCAAGCAGTTGCTCTTCGCTTTCGATGCCGGGTACGGTGGAAAGGTAATAACCGATGGCAGCGAGGATAGTGTTCCATAATCCGGCACCCAGAGTGGTGTAGATCAGGAACGTGTGCAGCTTCATGCGGGCAAGTCCTGCAGGGATGGAGATCAACTGGCGGACAGCGGGAATCAGGCGACCGATAAAAGTGGAGAGTGCTCCGTGCTTGTCGAAATATTCTTCGGCATGCTGCACTTTGGCTTCATCGATCAGGCACATGTGTCCGAAACGGCTGTTGGCGAACTTGTAGACGATGGGACGTCCCAGCCAGCGGGCCAGATAGTAATTGATAATAGCACCGAGGTTGGCTCCCAGGGTGGCGAAGAGCACTACCAGATAGATGTTCAGCTCTTCGTTGACTGCCGCTTTGTAGGCTGCCGGAGGAACGACTACTTCGGATGGAAAAGGAATGAAAGAACTTTCAATGGTCATTAATAAAGTAATGGTCCAGTAATTGAGGTGGTCTAAGCACCACTGAATGAAGGCTACAGATTCCATTTGTTTAATTTAGATTGAATTGATATAGTTTTGTTTTTTTGATTTACCACAGAGTACCACAGAGTTTTTTAATCTCTTGTTGATAAGATATGAAGAGAAAATAATCTCTGTGGAACTCTGTGGTGAACTTGATTATTTTTCGTCTTTTAAAAAATCGTCCAGTTCGCGAAGCATCTGTTCTCCGTCGACACCCATTTCCAGTATCGTATCCCGGAGGGAGTCGAGATTGATGGAATCGCCGGACATCGCGTTGTATTTCTTGAATCCTTCATGATCCTGAAGGACGAGGCATACGGCGGCCAGTTGTTCGCAGATCTTGGGGTACTCGGGATCTTCTTCCAGCACCTGCTCGAAGCAGAAGCGTGCGTTCTCGAGCATGCGGAACTCGAGGCTGTAGTTGCCTATTTCCATCCAGGTATCTGCTTCGGGAGCATAGCGGAGAGCTAATGCCCACTCTGCACGGGCCAGGTCGAAATTATCCTCTTCCATATAGATGCGTCCCTCGAGCAGGTAGGGTTCTGCATCCTGGGGGGCGAGCTCTTTTGCCAGTCGGCAAAGCCGGTGGGCTTCTTCCGAGTCGCCCTGGCGGGAAGCGCAAAGTGCTTTGTTTGAATAGATATCGGACAATAGCGGGGAAGAACCGTTACCGTTTTCTTCGATCGCCCGGAGAGCCATGCTGTAACTTTCGTTGGCTTCAGCCCAATTTTCCTGCTGGGTGTAGGCCAGTCCGATGAACATATATGTAAATTCGGGGGAGAGCGTTTTATACTTCAGGGCTTTCCGGTATTCAACGATGGCTCCCTCGATGTTCTCAAGATGAAAGAGGCTGTGTGCCTTGATGATGTGGGCTTCGCCGAATTCTTCGTCGGCTGCGATGGCAAAGTCACAGGACTCGATGGCTTTATCGAAATCTTTGGTGGCAAACTGGCATTTGGCCAGGCCTACCCAATAAGCCGGGTTATAGGGATTCTTGTCGATCAGCTTGTTGAAGACAACGATGGCTTGCTCTATGTATTCTGCTCCGGCGGCACCGTAGCAATCGGCGGTGGCTGCCAGGAAGTCTTCGTCATCTTTGTACATCTCCGCACCCCGTTTGAGCCATTGTACGCCTTTCTCCGGATAACCTAAGTCGGTGTACAGGTAGACAATATCGACCAGGATGCCCAGGTCGTTTTTCTCTTCCTCTTCTATGCTGTCGAGCATTTGGTCGGCGGCATCCAGTTTACCTTCGTTCAGCAGCAGTTCGGCCAGGAGTAGTTTTACGTTGGAGGAGTAAGTGTCGGTGATGAGTTCGGCCACCTCTTTGGCCTTTTGGGGTTGATTGAGATCCAGGAACAGGTAAGCCTGTTCGACCATGAGGTCGGTGTGTCCCGGATGGAGTCCGAGTCCGTATGTTATGACCTCCTGGGCTTCCTTAAACTTACGTTCGGAGGCATATAGATCGGCAATATCAGCCAATTGGTCACCGTCCAGGTATAGCGATTCGTTTTTGGCTTTTACCGCTTCGTATTGTGCGATAAGGTTCTGTAATTCCCGCTCTCTTTCGGACGGGGAGTTTTTTCTGCCCAATTTAATTAGCAATTATACAGTTAATAATCATTCGATTCGACGGAGGGGGAGGTGTGTCCCCTGTGGTGAGTTCCGACACACGCTCCCTTGCCCAAAAATTATTTATTGATCTTTCCCCAGGTATCTTTCAGTCCTACGGTGCGGTTGAATACCAGATGTCCGGGGGTGGAATCTTTGTCGATATTGAAATAACCGATACGCTGGAATTGCAGATAAGAGAGCGCGGGCATGTCGGCCACGTACTTCTCTATATAGCAATGGGGCAGTACGGTCAGTGAATCCGGATTGATCATTTCCTTCATGGCTTCGAGGGCGTCGCAACCTTTGGCTTCACGGATGGCTGCCATTTCGTCGCGCGGGTTTTCCACTTTCCAGAGACGGTCGTACAGACGCACCTCTGCCGGCAGGCAATGGTTGCAGCTGAGCCAATGGAGGGTGCCTTTCACTTTGCGGTTGGCGTCGGGCATGCCGCTTCTGGTGTTGGGATCGTATTCGCAGTATACCTCGGTCACGGTGCCGTTCTCGTCTTTCTTGCAGCCTGTACATTTCACGATGTAGGCATTCTTCAGACGCACTTCCTGTCCCGGAGTCATGCGGAAATATTTCTTCGGTGCGTCTTCCATGAAGTCATCGCGTTCCATCCACAGTTCGCGGCTGAATTCGATGGTATGGCTTCCGGCTGTCGGATCTTCGGGGTTGTTGATGGCTTCCAGTTCCTCAACTTGTCCTTCGGGATAGTTGGTGATGATCAGTTTCACCGGGTTCAGTACGGCAGATACACGGGTGGCACGGGCATTCAGGTCTTCGCGTACGGCGCTTTCGAGCAGGGCGAAGTCGTTGAGTGCATCGTAAGTGGTGTAACCTATTTTATCGATGAACTTACGGATGGATTCGGGAGAATAGCCGCGACGGCGGAATCCGCAGAGAGTCGGCATACGGGGATCGTCCCAGTCGTTCACCAGTCCTTCCTTCACCAGGATCAGCAGGTTGCGTTTACTCATCAGCGTGTAGTTCAGGTTCAGTTTGTTGAACTCCGTCTGACGGGGACGGTTGTCGTCCAGGTCCTTGCCTTCTTTCAGCCAGTCGATGAACAGATCGTAAAGAGGGCGGTGAGGCACGAACTCGAGTGTACAGAGTGAGTGGGTGACTCCTTCGAAATAGTCGCTCTGACCGTGTGCAAAGTCATACATCGGGTAGGCTTTCCATTGGGTTCCGGTGCGGTGGTGTGCCACATGCAGGATGCGGTACATGATCGGGTCGCGGAAGTGCATGTTGGGGCTTGCCATGTCTATTTTGGCACGAAGCACCATGGAACCTTCCTTGGCTTCGTCGCTATTCATCTTTTCGAACAGGGCAAGGCTCTCTTCGATCGGACGGTTGCGGTACGGACTCTCGACACCGGGTTGGGTGGGAGTGCCTTTCTGTTGCGCTATCTGTTCTGAAGTCTGCTCGTCTACGTAGGCCTTGCCTTCTTTAATCAGAGTGACGGCAAAGTCCCATAATTGTTGGAAATAATCTGAGGCATAATATACGTTGCCCCATTGGAATCCCAGCCACCGGATATCTTCCTGGATGGCTTCTACATATTCCATATCCTCTTTCGTCGGGTTAGTGTCGTCGAAACGAAGGTTGCACACACCGCCGTGTGCGGCAGCGATGCCGAAGTCGAGACAAATGGCTTTAGCGTGCCCGATGTGCAGGTAACCGTTTGGTTCCGGCGGGAAGCGTGTTTGTACTTTTCCCCCGTTCTTTCCAGCTTTCAAATCATTTTCTACTGCCTGTTCAATGAAATTGAGGCTTTTCTTTTCGCCTGCTTCTTCGTTTTTTATATCTGTCATATCTGTCATTATTATAAAAGCTCGTAGCTAATAAGTTGCTGCAAAAGTAGGATATTTTTTTTGTATATCCTTATTTCACGGGTATATATCCACTCTTTTTTATAATATCCTGTCCTTCGGGAGAGAGAATAAACTCGAGCAGGGGAGCGATTTGTGTTTTGTTCTTTGCATCATAATAGTAGTAGAGGGGGCGGACGATGGGATAAGTCTTGTTGGTGGCGTTCTCTACGGTCGGGGTGGCATAGTGCTCGCCATCATACGAGATGGACAGAGTCTTGATGCGCGGCGACACATAAGCGAGCCCTACATAGCCGATTGCCCCTTTGGTCTGGCTGACAGATTGGATAATAGCTCCGGTGGCGGGCATGGAGAGACTGCTGCTCATATAATTCTTGTTCTTGAGGACGCTCTCTTTGAAGAACTCGTAGGTGCCGGAAGAGGTCTCGCGAGAGTAAACCACGATCTTGCGGTCGTCGCCTCCCACTTGTTTCCAGTTGGTTATTTTTCCGCGGAAGATGTCTTCCAGTTGCCGGCGGGTGAGTTTTTTCACCGGATTGGACGGGTGTACAACGACAGCCAGCGCATCGTAAGCGACGATCACTTCGTCTATATCCCGTTTGGCGGCTTTGGCTTTCATCTTTTCGCTGAATTTGATGGGGCGTGAAGCCATGGCGATGTCAGTGGTGTTGTCCATCAGGGCGGAGATGCCTACCCCTGTACCGCCTCCGGTGACTGTGACACGGGCGTCGGGTTCACGGTTCATGAAGCGTTCGGCGGTTTGCTGGGCTACGGGCAGTACGGTGTCACTGCCTTTGATGCGCTGAGCGTTGGCATGCAATGCTGCGAGTGAGAGGGCGGCGAATAAGATAGTTCTAACTTTCATATGATTAAGTTTTGAGTTTGATTCACCACAGAGTAACACAGAGTTCCACAGGTTTTTAATCTTTTGTTACAGTATTTTAGAGAAAACGAATTTCTCTGCGAGAGTCTGTGTTCTCTGCGAGACTCTGTGTACTCTGTGGTGAATCCTGTGGTGGATTCTATTTTATGTGCAAATAAAGCAATAGCGTGTTACATTCCTGTTTCAAAACGTGCTGCATCTTGTCTTGTAACAGAAACGTAACAGGTTTGAAACAGTTCCTTCAAACCGTATTCACACCTCCTTAATACTTACTCCGTTTCTTTGCATCATGAAAATCAAAAGGTATGAAGAAGGTTTTTGAAAGAATTATAGAAGGAATATTGACCTGTAGCGGTTTTGTAACGAGTATTACGATTCTGCTGATTGTGCTTTTCCTTTTTACCGAGGCATTCGGCCTGTTCAGCAGCAAGGTTATTGAAGAGGGATATGTGCTGGCGCTGAACAAAGATAATAAGGTAAGCGAACTGACACCGATGCAAATTAAAGATGTCTTTGATGAAGAGATCACCAACTGGAAAGAGTTGGGGGGTGAAGATCTCCCGATCCGGGTGTTCCGTCTGGAAGACATCACGCACTACTACTCGGAAGAAGAACTGGGAGAAGCCTACGAGAATGCAGGGGAAAAGATTATGGAGCTGATTCAGAAAACACCCGGTATCGTTGCTTTTATTCCTCAGAAGTTTGTGGTACGGCCGGATGCGGTACATTTCATAAAGGATAACACCATTTCTGTGAAGGAGGTCTTTGCCGGAGCGGAATGGTTTCCGACGGCTACTCCCGCACCTTTGTTCGGCTTTCTGCCGCTGATAACCGGTACGCTTTGGGTGAGCCTGTTTGCCATATTGATTGCTTTGCCGTTCGGACTTTCGGTATCGATCTATATGTCAGAGGTGGCCGATTCGAAAGTACGTAGTTGGCTGAAGCCGGTGATAGAGTTGCTGAGCGGTATTCCTTCGGTGGTATATGGCTTTTTCGGCTTGATCGTGATTGTACCTTTGATTCAGAAAGTATTTGATTTGCCGGTGGGGGAGAGCGGACTTGCGGGAAGCATTGTGCTTGCCATCATGGCATTGCCCACCATCATAACGGTGACTGAAGACGCCATGCGCAACTGTCCCCGTGCCATGCGCGAAGCCAGCCTGGCACTCGGAGCTTCGCAGTGGCAGACCATTTATAAAGTAGTGATCCCTTATTCGATCTCGGGCATTACCTCGGGGGTGGTGTTGGGTATCGGACGCGCTATCGGCGAGACGATGGCGGTTTTGATGGTGACCGGAAATGCCGCCGTGATTCCCACTACCATTCTCGAACCTTTGCGCACAATCCCGGCAACCATTGCGGCCGAACTCGGAGAAGCACCGGCAGGGGGACCACACTATCAGGCTCTGTTCCTGCTGGGGGTAGTGCTGTTCTTCATTACATTAATCATCAACTTTAGTGTGGAGTACATTTCATCTAAGGGCGTAAAACGTAGTAAGTAATATGGAAATACTGAATAATACAAAAGCTAAAAGACGTTCGCAGGGGATCGCTTTCGGCATATTCCGGCTGCTGAGTTTATGCATTGTGCTGATTTTGTTCGCGATTCTGGGATTCATCATCTATAAGGGTATCGGTGTGATCAGCTGGGATTTTCTGACCACCGCTCCTACTGACGGGATGACGGGAGGAGGCATCTGGCCGGCTATCGTGGGTACATTCTACCTGATGGTGGGCAGTGCGCTGTTTGCCTTTCCGGTGGGTGTGATGAGTGGTATTTACATGAACGAGTATGCGCCGAAGGGCAAACTGGTACGCTTTATCCGGGTGATGACCAACAACCTGAGCGGTATTCCGTCGATTGTTTTCGGTCTCTTCGGTATGGCGCTGTTTGTTAACTATATGGATTTCGGCGATAGTATTCTGGCGGGTTCGCTGACGTTGGGGCTGCTTTGCGTACCTTTGGTGATCCGTACTACGGAAGAGGCATTGAAGGCAATACCTGACAGCATGCGCGAGGGAAGCCGTGCACTGGGAGCTACCAAGCTTCAGACCATCTGGCACGTGATTCTGCCTATGGGAATGCCGAATATCATCACCGGATTGATTCTGGCCTTGGGACGTGTGTCGGGAGAAACGGCTCCGATCCTGTTCACTTGTGCGGCGTATTTCCTCCCGCAATTGCCCACAAGCATCTTAGATCAATGTATGGCATTGCCCTATCACTTGTATGTGATATCGACCAGCGGAACGGATATGGAGGCACAGTTGCCTCTGGCTTATGGAACGGCCTTGGTACTGATTGTAATCATACTCCTGGTGAACCTGCTGGCCAATGCCTTGCGAAAGTATTTTGAGAAGAAAGTAAAAATGAATTAGAAATTGTTTCTTAGTGACGGAGTACAACAAAAGATATGGATACAACAGTAAAAATTGATGCGCGTGACGTGAACTTCTGGTATGGTGACTTCCATGCACTGAAGGGGATCAGTATGGAGATTGAAGAAAAATCGGTAGTCGCGTTTATAGGTCCTTCCGGATGTGGGAAATCTACTTTTCTACGCCTTTTTAATCGGATGAACGACTTGATTCCTGCAACCCGCCTGACGGGAGAGATCCGCATAGACGGCGAAAACATCTATGACAAGGGAGTGCAGGTGGACGAGCTGCGTAAAAATGTAGGCATGGTGTTCCAGCGTCCCAATCCTTTTCCGAAAAGCATTTTTGAAAACGTGGCTTACGGGTTGAGAGTGAATGGAGTGAAAGATAATGCCTTTATCCGTCAGCGGGTGGAGGAGACCCTGAAGGGTGCCGCGCTTTGGGATGAAGTGAAGGACAAACTGAAAGAATCGGCTTTTGCCTTGTCCGGCGGACAGCAGCAGCGTCTTTGTATCGCACGCGCAATGGCTGTATCGCCTTCGGTGTTGTTGATGGACGAACCTGCTTCGGCGCTCGACCCTATTTCGACGGCAAAGGTGGAAGAGTTGATACACGAGTTGAAAGAACGGTATACCATTGTGATTGTGACGCACAATATGCAGCAGGCTGCACGTGTCAGTGATAAGACGGCGTTTTTCTATATGGGGCAGATGGTGGAGTTTGGCGACACGAAGAAGATCTTTACGAACCCGGAGAAGGAAGCGACACAAAACTATATAACCGGACGTTTCGGATGACATACGATTGATCGGCATGCAGCTCGATGTATCATTTAATATTGTATATTTGCTTAATAATAAATTTAATAGAATATGGTGAAGTTTATAGAATCAGAACTTGTTCTGCTGAAAAAGGAAATAGACGAGATGTGGACATTGGTTTACAACCAGTTGGACAGGGCAGGGGAGGCAGTGTTGACCCTGGATAAGGAACTGGCCCAGCAGGTGATTGTCCGTGAACGCAGGGTGAATGCTTTCGAATTGAAGATAGACAGCGACGTGGAAGACGTGATCGCTTTATATAATCCGGTAGCTATCGACCTTCGCTTTGTGTTGGCCATGTTGAAAATCAACACCAACCTGGAGCGTCTGGGCGACTTTGCAGAAGGAATCGCACGTTTTGTAGTGAAGAGTGAAGAGCCGGTTCTGGATGAAGAGTTACTGAAACGACTCCGTCTGGAAGAGATGCAGAAACAGGTGCTTTCGATGCTTGAAGTGGCAAAACGCGCATTGAACGAAGAGAGCCTGGAGCTGGCAACCTCCGTATTCGCTAAAGATAATTTATTGGACGAGATCAATGCGGAGGCTACGGCTGTTTTGGCAGAGTATATCAAAGAGCATCCGGAAAGCACTCTCTCGTGCCTCAATCTGGTGGGAGTATTCCGTAAATTGGAACGTTCCGGCGACCATATAACGAATATTGCAGAAGAGATAGTCTTTTTTATCGATGCTAAAGTCTTGAAGCATAGTGGCAAGGTAGAAGAGCATTATCCTGCTAAATAATAAATCGCAAATTTTTAAACAAAAATTAGTGCTACTTAAAAAAATGTCATATATTTGTCTCCTGTAACGGTTCGGTTACAGGAGTTTTTTTTGAAATGATAATAAATCCAAAGAAAAATCAAAAAGATGTTATATGACATGTTTTTATATTTGGTTCATAACGAGAAAAGCACCTATATTTGCATCGTTATCCTGAAAACAATCTTTTTACCTTAAAAAAAAACTAATACCTATTGAAAACTGAAAAGCGGGGCTTTGTGAAAAGCCCCGCTTTTTTATGTTGATTCTTTATCCAATCCCATTTTCTTTGTATCTTTGACCCCTGTGAGGGGGTGGGCGAATGTGAGTCGCGTCACACCTCCGTTTTAATTGTGAATCCTAAATTAAAAATAGAACTATGTTTTCCGGAATCGTAGAAGAGTATGCTACCGTTGTGGCACTGGTGAAAGACCAGGAGAATATACATTTCACACTGAAGTGTTCGTTTGTAAATGAATTGAAGATAGATCAGAGTATCTCTCACAATGGGGTCTGCCTGACCGTGGTCAGCATGACTGAAGATACCTACACTGTGACTGCCATGAAAGAGACACTGGACCGGTCGAACCTTCGTCTGCTGAAAGTGGGGGACAAGGTGAACGTGGAACGCAGCATGATGATGAACGGACGTCTGGACGGCCATATTGTGCAGGGACATGTGGATCAGACCGCCGAATGTATCGATATCAAAGATGCAGACGGAAGCTGGTATTTTACGTTTAAATATGCTTTCGAGAAGGAGATGGCCAAGCGCGGCTATATTACGGTCGATAAGGGTTCGGTTACGGTCAACGGTGTCAGCCTGACGGTATGCAACCCGACTGACGATACTTTTCAGGTGGCGATTATCCCATATACCTACGAGCATACCAATTTCCATACTTTCGGGAAGGGCAGTGTTGTCAACCTGGAATTTGATATTATCGGCAAGTATATCAGCCGGATGATCCAGTACAAATAAGGTGAACCGGGGAGTAGAGGTGAAAAAAGTATGAACGACTTTCTGCAATTGGTAAATGCCCGGCAAAGTGACAGGGCTTACGATAAATCGCGTCTTGTGGAGGCGGATAAGCTGGAACGCATCCTTGAAGCGGGACGGCTGGCACCTTCTGCCTGCAATGCCCAGCCTTGGAGGTTCGTGGTAGTGACCGATCCGTCATTGGTGGAGAAGGTCGGTAAGGCTGCTGCGGGCTTGGGAATGAATAAATTTGCCAAGGATGCTCCGGTGCATATCATCGTTGTAGAAGAGTCTGCCAACATTACTTCGCGGCTGGGCGGAAAACTGAAGGGAAAACATTTTCCGTTGATCGATATCGGTATTGTGGCTGCACACATGGTGCTGGCTGCCGAAAGCGAAGGGCTGGGATCATGTATACTCGGCTGGTTCGATGAAAAAGAGATAAAGAGCCTGACCGGTATTCCCTCTTCCAAGCGTGTATTGCTGGATATCTTGATCGGATATCCGGTGAAAGAGAAACGAAAGAAGATCCGGAAAGAAAGCGGGAAAATTATTTCTTATAACAGCTATTAATGATCTGAGTGATACAGAATGGGCTCTGCGGGTAGGAGACATAAAGAAAACCCATATCGCTCTTATCGGAAACGGAATTTATTTCACCACAGATTACACCGATTTTCACGGATTATATCATCCGGTTCTCGGTGGAAGAAATTATTAATCTGTGTCAATCTGCGTAATCTGTGGTGAAAACCCTCCGTGAGACTCCGTGTCACTCTGTGGTGGAAAGAGTTTGGATACCGTTTCCCGTGCTGAACTACAAGTCCTTCAGCAATACTTTGCTTGCCTTTTTATAATATTCTTCCCTGGAGTCAAGCAAAACCTTCCATTGCTCGCTGAATTCCTCGTCTTTATCGACTTTAAAATCTTCTGAGCCGTATGTGTCCAGCCGGTCGAGCAATAGCGCTACATTCAGCTGATTGATGTCGATGGAAGGCTGGTATGCGATATCCTCGCTTTTTTGATCGGTGACTACTTCGTGAATCAGGTGTATCTCCTGCAGTTGGTAAAGTATCTGATTGGTCAGCCGAATCGGGATGCGATGTTCTTCGGATATCTCTTCGGCGGTGTAAGGCGTTTCGTTGTTTTCGAAACGTTTGGCTATAAGAGACATGATTAAGATAGATATGAAATCGCGGTAACGGCGACTGATGTTCTGCGTATCTCTGTCGAAACTGAAGTTGCGGATGTTCTGGCCGGCATACGTCAGCTCGGCACCGAACAGGCAGATGGTCCATGATATCTGCAACCATAACAAGAACATCGGGAGAGCGGCGAAACTACCGTAAATGGCATTGTATTTGGACACCCACAACTGACTGCTGATGTACAGGAACTGAAATGCCTGATAAGCGGAACCGGCCAGGATGCCGGAGATCAGTGCATGCTTGAATTTCACCTTGGTATTGGGCATGAAGATATAGAGTCCCGTAAACATCAGCCAGGTCAGCACGAACGGAATCAGACGGATCAGGAATTTCAGGATAGGGGCAAGTAAAACAAAATCCGCCATACTCTTCAGCATTGTGCCTACAAAGATGGAAAGACCGCCCGATACTACGATCAGGATCGGCATCAATAGGAACATTGAAAAGTAATCGGTGATTTTGCGGTACATGCTGCGCCCTTTCTTTACCTGCCAGATGCGGTTGAAGGTGATTTCAATGTTACTGACCAGGTTGAGTACGGTCCACAGCAACATGACCAGGCCGACTCCGATAAAAATACCGTTTTTGGTCTGTGACAGATATGAGTCTACGAATTGCAGGATGATATCCGTCGCCTCGGTGGATCCTCCGAAGCCATCACGAAACTGGCTTTCCATCAAAGTGGAGACCCCGAATCCGCGCGCGATGGCAAAGACGATGGCGAGTATGGGCACAATGGCGAGCAGGGTGCTGTAGGTCAGCGCTGAGGCTTTATTGACAATGCGGTCTTTGTTGAAGCGGTTGACGCAGAGATAGATCGTTTTGATGATATTGTATATCGAGAACTTGGTGCGGGTGACTTCGCTTTCCGTGATCCGCCAGATATCATAGGTAATGAATTTCCATATATCGGAGAGACGCTGATTCATAGGTCTGGTATTTGAAATTAAAAAAAAGAAAAGCAGTCAGCCTATAAGCCGAGTTCTGTACCCTGAATAAATCAAGGTGCCTGTCATTTATCTGAGTGGGGTGTCACCACATCACTTTAGCGGTCTACCCTCCGACATGGAGCGAGCAGCTCTCATAGCGCCGGTTTACATGACCTTACAACTCCTAAGACGTACAGCCCGATATGTCACCATACGGCTGGTGGGCTCTTACCCCACCTTCTCACCCTTACCTCTCCCCGAAAGGAGTGGCGGTTATTTTCTTCTACGTTACTCTACCCTCGCGGACAGCTTTCTGTTAGGAAGTAGGATGCTCTGTGTTGCCCGGACTTTCCTCCTGCACCGAAGTACACGCGACAGACCGGCCAACTGCTTTGGTCAGCAAAAGTACAAGAATTATTTTGTTTGAGCAAACGGAAGGGAGGATTAGTTCGGTTCACCACAGAGTAACACAGAGTCTCACAGAGTTTCACGAATGACATAAATTCACCACAGATTACGCAGATTATCACAGATTAATAATTTATTTTACTGAGAGTTAAATTAAAATATCTGTGTTAATTCGTGTAATCTGTGGTGAACTCAAAACTCTGTGGAACTCTGTGTTACTCTGTGGTGAACATCGTATGACTCGATTTCAGTTCTTATTCTTAATGTTTCTGAAAATATATATCTAAAATGGAAAGAGTTTCTATCTTTGCTAAAAATGTAACCCCCAAATCTTTCTTTCATGAAGAATATGATTCCTTTTGTATCGCTGCTTTTGGCAGTGTCCGCCTGTACGGGTATTCCTGAAAACAAGAAAAATGCCCTCCCTCAAGATGTAGAACGATTGTCCGGTGAAGTCCGCGACCGCTTCATTCCCGATAAGCGTGTCATCCTTTGGGATGTGGATTACGATGTATCCGGAAAGACGATTACCGTAAAGGGGGCAACTACTTCGCCGGAAGCTAAGGCGGCTTTGTTATCGGGGCTGGAAGAGAAGGCTTATGAAGTAAAGGACAGCCTGCAACTGGTTCCGGACAGTGCGGCTCTGGAAGGAAAGATGTACGGCATTGTCAATCTCTCCGTATGTAATATGCGTGTAGAGGATGATTTTTCTTCGGAAATGACCACTCAGGCATTGATGGGAATGCCCGTTAAAGTGTTGCAACATCGCAACTGGTACCGCATCCAGACGCCCGATAATTATATCGCATGGGTACATCGGGTGGGAATCCATCCGGTCACCAAAGCCGGGCTGGATGCTTGGAACAAGGCAGATAAAATTGTAGTGACGTCGCATTATGGGTTCACTTATCAGCAGCCGGATGCAAAGTCTCAATCCGTGTCGGACGTGGTAGCCGGAAACCGTCTGAAGTACGAAGGTAAGCAAGGAGGATTCTATAAAGTTTCTTATCCGGACGGTCGGCAGGCTTATATCTCACAATCGATATCGATGCCCGAAAAGGAGTGGCGTGCCTCTTTGAAGCAAGACGCTTCAAGCATCATCCGAACCGCTTATACCATGATGGGGATTCCTTATCTCTGGGCGGGTACTTCTTCGAAGGGAGTCGATTGCAGCGGCTTTGTACGTACCGTCTTATTCATGCACGATATCATCATTCCCCGTGACGCCTTTCAACAGGCTTATGTGGGCGAGCATATCGACATTGCTCCGGACTTCGGCAATGTTCAGCCGGGAGATTTGATTTTCTTCGGGCGGAAGGCTACTGCCGAAAAGAGGGAGCGTGTGGTTCATGTAGCCATTTATCTGGGTGATAAGAAGTTCATCCATTCGCAAGGCGATGTGCATGTCAGCAGTTTCGATCCGGTAGATGCCGATTTTGATGAGTACAATCTGAACCGCCTGCTGTATGCGGTCCGTGTGTTGCCATCTATAGATAAGGAGGAAACTTTAAATACCACCGTTACGAATCCGTATTATAACTAAACTCAAAATAGGTATGCAAAACCGAAGAGATTTTCTCAAGACGGCTGCCTTTGCCGCTATCGGTTCGGGACTGTCATTGCAAGGAGCTTTTGCCGGAGAGAAAGCCCCTGTTTCGTTCGCGATCAATCAACTCGGCCTGGGGGCAAAGATGAAATTGCGTTTTTTCCCTTACGAACTGAAGTTGAAGCACGTATTTACCGTGGCCACTTATTCGCGCACCACCACTCCCGATGTGCAGGTAGAGATAGAGTATGACGGAGTCATCGGCTACGGTGAGGCTTCGATGCCTCCTTATCTGGGACAGACGGTAGACTCGGTGATGGGGTTTCTGAAGAAAGTCGATCTGGAACAGTTCGACGATCCGTTCCGGCTGGAAGATATACTGGCTTATGTAGATGGTCTCCCTCCGGGAGATACGGCTGCCAAAGCTGCCATTGACATTGCATTGCACGACCTGGTGGGTAAACTTTTGGGAGCACCCTGGTACAGGATCTGGGGGTTGGATAAGGCGAAAGCACCTTCGACCACCTTCACGATAGGCATCGATACACCGGAAGTGGTACGTGAAAAGACGCTTGAAGTGGCCGGGCAGTTCAATATCCTCAAAGTGAAGCTGGGGCGTGAGAATGACAAACAGATGATTGAAACGATCCGTTCGGTGAGCGATCTGCCTATCGCGGTCGATGCCAATCAGGGATGGACGGATAAGAAATATGCATTGGACATGATTCAGTGGCTGAAGGAGAAAGGGATCGTGATGATTGAACAGCCCATGCCCAAAACACAGTTGGACGATATTGCGTGGGTGACCCAGCATAGTCCGTTGCCGGTTTTTGCCGATGAATCTTTGCAGCGGTTGAGCGATGTGGCCGGGCTGAAGGGGGCTTTTACCGGAATAAATATCAAACTGATGAAGTGCACCGGTATGCGGGAAGCCTGGAAGATGGTGACGTTGGCGCGTGCATTGGGAATGAAAGTGATGGTAGGCTGTATGACGGAAACTTCGTGTGCGGTCTCTGCCGCCGCACAATTCTCTCCGGCCGTCGACTTTGCCGATCTGGACGGAAACCTGCTGATAGCGAACGACCGCTTCAAAGGGATGGAAGTTGTAAAAGGTAAGATCACCCTCAACGACCTTCCGGGGATTGGGGTGGTTAAAAAATGAACACAGGTAAACTTTTGAAACTTATTTGGATATGAGAAAATTGCTTTATATTGTGATGATATTCATCGGCGTCTCCGCCTGCACCTCCCGGCAGGAGTCCAAGCCTTACGACTGGGACGACGATCTGCATCAACGATTGCTGGCGGATTTCTGCCTGACCGAATCCCAGGTGAAAGACTATATCCGCAAATACATTCCCGACGTGACGGACGAACAGATGCGCCAATGGGAAGAGAGCAAGGCGCTTGAATGCCGGGTGATCGACGGAGAGAAACGTTATTTCCGCAATGCCGGTCCCAACCTGTTCCGGATAGACTCTGCCTGCTGTGCCGTCAAAATGGAGAAAGAGGGTACTTCACTGAGCACGAGCGAACAGGTCAATAAAGAACATCTGCCCGAAGTGATGGCTGCTGTCAGGAAAGAAAAAACTCCTGTGGTGCAGCCCAAACGCATGCGGGTCACTTACACGCTGACGGTGGACAGCAATGCCGTACCTGCCGGAAAAATGATTCGTTGCTGGTTGCCCTATCCCCGGACAGACCAGCCCCGCCAGCAAAATGTAAAATTGCTCCATGTCAGCGAACCCCGTTACACATTGTCCCCGCCTTCATGCCGGCACAGCACCCTCTATATGGAGAAGCAAGCCATCCCCGGTGAGCCGACGGTCTTTTCGGAAACCTTTGAGTACACCTCGTGTGCCGAATGGCATCCGTTGAAGCCCGGGAATATTCTGCCTTATGACACTGCCGGTGCTCTTTATAAGGAATATACTGCCGAACGGGAAACCCATATCCGCTTCACACCCCGCATCAAGGAGCTGGCTGCCAATCTGACAGTCGGTGAAACCAATCCTTTGTTGAAGGCACAGCGCATTTTCCGTTGGATAAACGATCATTTCCCCTGGGCTTCGGCCCGCGAATATTCCACTATTGAGAATATTCCGGAATATGTGCTCGACAATCGTCACGGCGATTGCGGTCAGGTGAGCCTGCTGTTTATCACCCTCTGCCGTTGCAGTGGCATTCCCGCCCGTTTCCAGAGCGGATTTATGATGCATCCGCGTGCCTGGAACCTGCACGACTGGGCGGAAGTCTATTTCGAAGGCGCAGGCTGGGTGCCGGTAGACCAATCGTTCGGTATTCCCACATTTGCCGACAATCCCGAAGAAAAGATGTTCTTTATGGGAGGTATCGACTCCTGGCGCATGATAGTCAACAGCGATTATTCCATGCCGCTGGTGCCGGAGAAGAAATATCCGCGTAGTGAAACCGTTGATTTCCAGCGTGGAGAGGTGGAGTGGGAAGGGGGCAACCTGTACTTCCCGCAGTGGAGTTATCACATGGATATAGACTATCTGAATTATTAAGTTCGTTTTCCATAAAAGACTTAAGCGTTTTCCGGAAAGACTTAAGCGTTTCTCAAAAAGACTTTAGTCTTTCGAGGGAAACGTTTAAGTCTTTTTTCTGTCTTCTAAATCCTTGTGTGTCATGCAACGAATGCTAATTTGTCAGTCTCTGCCGTTAACCGCTGTTAAGCTCCGCAGACTCACTGTTAAAAGAGAACAAAAAAGAGTGACAAGGAGAATAACAGAATGATTTTTGTCGTTATTTTAACGTCGTAAATGTTAAATGAAAGTAGAATATTAACAATTAAATGAATAAAAAGAATAGTATGAAACAGACAACAAAAAACATTCTCGGGATAGGAGCAGTAGTTCTTCTCAGTGCAGGAGTTGCCGGAGTGACAACCTATACGATGTTGAAGCCGGAGAACAGAGACAGCCTGTCGTTTAATGAACAGTTCCGTCAGAATCCCGGTGCTCGCTTGGCTGCTTATGACGCCATTAATGCCCAGCCTGTAGATCTGACGCAGGCGGCGGAAAATTCGCTTCATGCTGTAGTACATATAAAATCGACTCAACAGGCTAAAGAACAAACTGTGACCGTACGCGACCCGTTTGCAGAGATATTCGGGGATATTTTCGGTAATGGTGGCAGACAGCAGCGCCGTGTACAGACCCAGCCGCGTGTCGGCTTCGGTTCCGGTGTCATCATTTCCAAAGACGGTTACATCGTCACCAATAATCACGTGATCGACGGTGCGGACGAAATTATCGTTAAGCTGAATGACAACCGCGAGTTTAAAGGTCGCATGATCGGTACCGACCCGAATTCTGATTTGGCTCTGGTCAAGATCGAGGGAGACGATTTCCCGACCATCCCCGTGGGCGATTCTGATGCCTTGAAAGTAGGAGAGTGGGTATTGGCGGTAGGTAACCCGTTCAATCTTACCTCGACTGTAACTGCCGGTATCGTCAGTGCCAAGGCGCGTACGCTCGGTGTGTACGGCATCGGGGGAGTAGAATCGTTCATCCAGACAGATGCCGCCATCAATCAGGGAAACAGCGGTGGAGCTTTGGTGAATGCAAAAGGTGAATTGGTAGGTATCAATGCCGTGCTTTCTTCGCCCACAGGCGCTTATGCCGGATACGGTTTTGCCATTCCGACCAGTGTGATGACCAAAGTGGTCAGCGACCTGAAACAATACGGAACCGTACAACGTGCGTTGCTGGGTATCAAGGGTACTTCGCTTGCGGGTGACGGTGATATGATGTCCGATCAGCCGATCGACAAATCGGGAGCCACACTGTCCGATAAGCGCAAAGAGTTCGGCGTAGTGGATGGCGTTTGGGTACGCGAAATCGTAGATGGAGGTTCTGCTGCCGGTTCCGATATCAAGGTAGATGATGTCATCATCGGTATCGATGGCAAGAAAGTGCAGAACTTTGCCGACCTGCAGGAAGCCATTGCACAGCATCGTCCGGGCGATAAAGTGACCGTGAAGGTGATGCGTGACAAGAAAGAAAAGAATATCAATATAACATTGAAAAACGAACAAGGTACAACAAAGATTGTGAAGGATGCGGGTATGGAGATTCTGGGCGCTGCCTTCAAGGAGTTGCCGGACGACTTGAAGAAACAACTCAATCTCGGATACGGCTTGCAGGTTACCGGAGTCACTTCGGGCAAGATGGCGGATGCCGGTGTGCGGAAGGGCTTCATCATCCTGAAAGCCAACGATCAGCCTATGCGCAAAGTCAGCGACCTTGAAGAAGTGATGAAAGCTGCTGTGAAGTCACCGAACCAGGTACTCTTCCTCACAGGAGTATTCCCTTCAGGAAAACGCGGCTATTACGCTGTAGACTTGACTCAGGAGTGATTTAGCTGAAAAGTGCTGTGCCAGAACTCACCACAGAGCAGCACAGAGCAGAGTATCACAGAGTTTTTTACTACGAATCAACAACTTAAAATCGTCTCTGTGTTACTCTGTGTGCTTTGTGGTGCGTATGGCCATACCAGCGAATCGCCTGCCGAAAAAGTATTCGGTAGCTTAATAATAGCTAAGGAAATCGAAAAGAGGGTACCGGCAATCAACCAGTCGGTACTCTTTTTGTTTATATTAGTAGATAATAATGGTGAAAAAGTTGTGAAAATTTATACGTTAACAAATAAATAGTCGTAACTTTGCACTCCAAATCTGTTTTATAAGAATGAGACAACTAAAGATTACCAAAAGTATCACTAACAGAGAGAGCGCTTCTCTTGACAAGTATTTGCAGGAAATCGGTCGCGAAGACCTGATTACTGTTGAGGAAGAAGTGGAACTCGCTCAACGCATTCGTAAGGGTGACCGTGTGGCATTAGAGAAACTGACACGTGCCAATCTTCGTTTCGTCGTATCTGTGGCCAAACAGTACCAAAACCAGGGTTTGAGTTTGCCGGACTTGATTAATGAAGGCAATTTAGGACTGATTAAGGCTGCTGAAAAGTTTGATGAAACACGTGGATTCAAGTTTATCAGCTACGCTGTATGGTGGATTCGCCAGTCTATTCTGCAAGCATTGGCAGAGCAGTCGCGTATTGTTCGTCTCCCGTTGAATCAGGTAGGTTCGCTGAATAAGATCAGCAAAGCCTTCTCGAAGTTTGAACAGGAAAACGAGCGGCGTCCGTCTCCCGAGGAGTTGGCAGACGAACTGGAAATTCCGGTTGATAAAATCTCTGATACGCTGAAGGTATCCGGCCGTCATATTTCGGTGGATGCGCCTTTTGTGGAAGGGGAGGATAACAGCCTGTTGGATGTGTTGGTTAACGATGATTCGCCAATGGCGGACCGCTCTCTGGTTAATGAGTCTCTTGCGAGGGAAATTGATAGAGCTCTTTCTACGTTAACCGATAGAGAAAAAGAAATCATTCAGATGTTTTTCGGTATCGGACAGCAAGAAATGACATTGGAAGAAATCGGCGATAAATTTGGCCTCACACGTGAGCGCGTTCGTCAGATTAAAGAAAAAGCAATTAGAAGACTTAGACAAAGTAATCGTAGTAAATTGCTCAAATCTTACTTGGGATAAGCAAGGTATATCAGTTTCCGAAAAAGTATTTAAAAAACGCTTCATCTTTTGGTGGGCGTTTTTTTTTGTTATCTTTGCGAAGTTAAAAATATAACAGAATATGAAATACGTAAAAATACTGTTTGCTGTGGCATTGGTGTTTACATTGTGCTCGGCGTTTTCGTTGAAAAAAGGGGGACATAAACCCGTTTATGCCTTTGGGGTATCGGCTTCATTTACCGATACGGTGATATACTACACCGAAATTCAGATGCTTGACAGCGTGGCGCTGGATAAAAACGGATTCCTGCCGCATAGAGAACTGTACAGTTATCAGTTGAAGAATTATTTGGAATTCGATAAAGGACTTCCTAACCGTACTTGTATGATCTATTTCTCGGAAAATAAAAAGAAATTAGGAAAAGAGGCCGCCAAGGTTGTGGGGAAATTCAAGAAGAATAAAACGGTGGCTGTCGAGAAAATCGATCCTCAGAATTTCCGGTTCAGTAAACCAGAAGAGTAACTTATACGTTATATAAAATATAGCAAAGAGATGCCGTTTGTTTGCATCTCTTTTTTTCTTTATTATAATATCTCTGGATAATATTAATTCATGAAACTGAAAATAACCTTGTATTCCGTATGTCTGCTTATGCTGCTTGCTGCCTGTCAGCAGGATGGGCCGACACCTGAACCGAGTGTAGGTTCGCGTACCGTGTTAGTGTATATGATAGCCCAGAACTCTTTGGCACCGTTGGCCTCGGCCGATATTGAAGAGATGAAAGAGGGAATGCGGCAGGTTGATGCCACATCCGGTAATCTGCTGGTGTATATAGACGATTATTCGGCTCCCCGGCTGATTCGTCTGGGAAAAGACAAAAAAGGAAAAGTGGTGGAAGAGACCATTGAAAATTACCCGGAGCAAAATTCGGCCGATGCAAATGTGATGAAAAAGGTTATATCTACTGCCTTCAATCAATATAAAGCGGAGAAGTATGGCATGGTCTTCTGGTCGCACGGTGAGGGATGGATACCTTCTCCGGCAAAGACACGTTGGTTTGGTCAGGACGGCAATAACTATATGGATATAGCTGATTTGCACGCAGCCTTACAGGTGGCACCCGACCTCGACTTCTTGTTTTTCGATGCATGTTTTATGGAAGCTGTAGAGGTGGCGTATGCGTTGCGCGACTGCGGAAGTTACCTGATCAGTTCGCCTACCGAGATTCCGGGGCCGGGCGCTCCTTATCAGACAGTGGTTCCCGCGATGTTTTCTGCCGAAAATGCAGCTTTGAAGATCGCTTCCTGCTATTATGATTACTATCAAAGCAGATATAATGACGGAATCGGTATGTCCAATGAAGATTGGACCGGTGGTGTTTCTGTTGGGGTTGCCAAGATGAGTGAACTCGAGAATCTGGCTGTTGCAACGTCCAAAGTGCTGCCCAGGTATATCACCGGGAAACAGAATTTTGATCTTTCCGGAGTGATGTGTTATGATCGCCGCACTGATAAGCAATATTATTATGATTTAGACCGGTTCATCTATCAGATAACTGCAGGGAACGGCGATTATGATAGTTGGCGGGAGGCGTTCGATAAGGTAATGGTTTACTGGAAATCCACTCCCCGCAACTATTCTGCCTACGCCGGGATGTTCACGATGAATCAGTATGCGAAAGGGCTTTCTACCTATATTCCCCGTATGTCCGCTCCGTCGTTGAATACTTCTTACCAGCAGACTGAATGGTATAAGGTATCCGGTTGGGCGGATACCGGTTGGTATAAGAATTAGAAAAAGCAAAGAGGTGTGTCATCTGTGGTGAATGATGACACACCTCTTTGTTTATCAGATAAACTCTCCTTCAGCGTTCACCTTTACTTTCACTTCCAATTCTCCTTTTTCCAGTTCAACCAGATAATATTCTCCTCCGGGTGTTTCAACAAAGTCTGCGTCATCGATTTGATATCCCGCATATTTCTCTGAAGAAGCGATCGCATGGGTCACTGTTTCCGGTAGTTCGTTGCGGCGTACGTCCCAAGAAGTAGATATCCATTCGTTAGAGCTGTTGAATACAATTTCTTTACTGATATTACCGTCGATGATGTCTACCTCAGTCATCCCGTGCTCCACTTCGATCTCGACCAGGCGTGCGTTTGGATATTGCTTTTTGATAAAGGTCTCAATGGCTGCCGGAATCTCGGCAGGCAGATAGTTCTCTGAATCGTTGTCCGTATCCGCAACGCTTTTCACCAGGATGCCCTCTTCCGAGTAATACAGGTCGAACTCCTGCTTTCCGGACTCTACCTCGATGACGTATACCTTCTCCATGTCCGGACGTTCCAACATGTCCACATCGTCTACTTTCCACTTGGCGTATTCACTGCTTTCGAATGCACTCTTCACAGCTGCCGGCAGAGCCTGATAAGGGAGGTCGGTCTCTGTCATTTGCCATACTCCGTTCGGAGTAAACCAGGCTGAGGTTTCGTAGTTCTGTTGACGGAATTCCGCTATGTAATAGTTGCCTTTTGTTTCCCACTTTTCGTTGCTGACAGACGGATACTTTTCGGTAAATGCGTTTTTCAGTTCCGTGGGCACGGAAGACAGATGATCGTCATCGTCATTACAGCTTTGTAATCCCAGGGCACCCAGTGCTAGAAGAAGAAAATACATTTTCAATTTCATATCTACTATACTTTTTTAGTTATCAATATCGATTAAATTAAATTTAGAGTCAAATTTTAGTTCCCAACCATTGGATAGTTTCACTTCATAATCCGTTTTATCGCGTTCTATTTTCAGAACTTTAGCGTCCGGATAATTAGTGGCTGTATATTTTTGGATAGGAGAGGGGATGATGCCCTGTGGCACTACACTGAATTTGCAATTTACTTCAGTCCAGTTTCCTTTCTTGTCGAACTCTACTTTGTTGCCGTCGGTGAAGATGACATCGTAGCTTTTCTGTAAGAAATCGCTTTCAACTTTGGCCATGGCAATGTTGCTGCCGGCAAAGTGTTGTTTGATGAACTGCTGTGCCTTCTGCGGCATCTGGCTTACTTGAATCGGTTTATCATCGTCCGCTCTTGCGATGGTTTGCAGAGTGAACAGGCATACGAATAAAAGAAGTAACTTTTTCATAATCGTCTTTTTTTTATTGGTTTTTATTTTTAGCAATTAATTTATAATGCAAAGATGAAGGTCGATTCTGAAAAGAATTGGGAATTCTCTCCATTTTGATACTTTTTTCTAAATAAAAGTTTGATTACTCTTGTTCATCCGGTTGGACTTATACTGTATATTTACACAATATTTAACGCAGAGCGGGAAGTCCTTCTCGCAACAGGTATGAAAATGATTTGTACAGGCAGGTGTGCCGGGGAGTCGTATCCACCACAGATTACACGTGTTTGCGCAGATGAATGTCGCCGGTTCTCAGTGGATTAAATTCGTTCTGTGTTAATCTGCGTAATCTGTGGTGAAATTGTTCTTCCGCAATTCGAAACAGTGTTCATCTTTCTCAAAATAATACCTGAGTGTGAGATGCTGTAATTTGCAGATGGAGTCGGCTATGGCAAGTCCCAGTCCGGTCGAACCTTCCTTTTTGCTTCCCTGATAGAATCGTTCAAAGATATGGGTCGCATCCAGGGGGCGGCCTGCGCCGCTATTCCTGAAGGTCATGCTATGACCGGTTATTTCAATCCGGATATGCCCACCGTCTACGTTGTGTACAAACGCATTTTTGAGCAGGTTCGTTATCAGGGCTACTGCCAGCGATTCATTCATCTCCGCCCGGAATATTCCCTGTTCATCCAGCGTCAGCTCAATTTCCCGATAGCCGTATACTTCTTTATAATCTTCTATATATCGCTTGAGCATGCTGTTGAAATCTACCGTTCGGGTATCGGAGAATTGTCCGTTATCTATTTTGGACAGTAACAGCAGCGATTTATTGAGCTTGGTGATATGCTCCAGGGTCTGGTGCGTTTTTATCAGCTCTTCCAACTGTGCTTCAGACAAGGAGTCGTCTTCCATCAGCATTTCCAGGCGATTCCGACAGATGGCCAACGGTGTTTGCATTTCGTGTGAAGCATTGCCGATGAATTGCTTTTGCTGTTCAAAGATGTGCTCGCTTCGTTCCGCGTTGCGGATGGCTGCCTCGTTCAGCTTCCTGAACTCCGTAATTTGCGTTTCATTCTTCAAAGGGCGATTGGGACGACCTATCCTGTAGGCATCCAGCCAGCGCAGCAGGTTGTAAAGTGGCTTCATGCTGCGGTGAAATATCCAGATGCAGACAATCAGGATGGTGAGCAGCAGGACGATGTACAGAAAAATAATCCATCCCAGCATGGCGTCTTTCAGGTCGTCCTTCTCGATCGTCGGTGTCGATACGGTAAGCTCGTAATATTGTCCTTCGTCATCTTTGAATAAGGTGGTCAGTATGCGTGCCGGTTCAGTCTCTTCCTTCTCCACAATATAGACCATGGAGTCTTTGTAGCAGATATCTTCGCGTTCGTCGGCATACTCTTTGCTTACTTTTCTAAGATAGTATTGATTGTTCGACCCATTGTTTTTCGAGGGCAGTTCTTCTCCGGCCAGGGCACGGATAATGATGGTTTCCGAGTAATCCTCCAGAGAGTCGTCTACTTCGTCGTTCACTTCATCTATTACGGCTATATAGAAAAATACAGCCCATGCCCCGAGAACAACTGTCAGCATGAGTGCGATGCGGATGATAATGCGGTATATCAACTTCATGGAGGTAGGGTCTTTTTTTATTCAACAGTCATTTTGTAGCCGAATCCATATACAGCCTTCAGTTCTGCCAAGGCACCGGCATCTTTGAGTTTCTTTCTCAGGTTCTTGATTTGCGCATAGATGAAATCAAAATTGTCTACCTGGTCGATATGATCTCCCCACACCGATTCGGCAAGCGTGTTTTTGTTTACCAGTCGTCCGGGACGGTTGGCAAAGTAGAGAAGGATATCATACTCTTTGCGGTTTAATTCTACTTCCTTGTCATCTACGAATACCTGGAATGTATCGGGGACAATACGTATGTTGGCCAGGCGTATGTCCATTTCTCCGTCGCGGCGCTGGCGTCGGATCACACTTTTGATGCGGGCATTTAATTCGGCCAGGTGAAAGGGTTTGGGCAGATAGTCGTCGGCACCCAGTTCCAGTCCCAGTACTTTATCGTCCAGGGAGTCTTTGGCCGATATGATAATTACGTTTTCCCGTTTACGCATCTTTTTCAGTTGCTCCAGCAGGTTCAGCCCATTGCCGTCAGGCAACATAATGTCCAGCAAGACACAGTCATAATCGTAGTCCTCTATCTTGCGTAATCCCGACTGGAAGTCTGCGGCAGCTTCCACTACATAGCGTTCTTTTTCGAGCGAACGCTGGATAAGTTCCCTCAGTGAGGGTTCGTCTTCGATTATTAATATTTTCATAGGGCTTTTTATTTCTACCTGCAAAGAAAAGGCTTATTTCTGAAATAAAACTGAAAAGAAAAGCTATTTTATTTTTCTATCTCAACAGAAGTGTCTAATTTTGTTTCCAATAAACAAAAATAACACGAGTATGAATCTCTAATACTATAATTTATCATGTTGACTCAAATTATCAATGGACGCATATTTACTCCGCAAGGTTGGTTGAACGAAGGTTCTGTGTTGATGAGAGATGGAAAAATTCTGGAAGTAACTAATTGCGATCTGGCGCTGATCGGTGCCAATCTGGTGGATGCCAGAGGAATGTATATTGTTCCCGGCTTTGTTTGTATGCATGCCCATGGTGGGGGAGGACACGATTTTACAGAATGTACCGAAGAGGCTTTCCGTACGGCGATAGCTGCACACATGAAGCACGGTGCCACCAGCTTTTTCCCGACACTTTCTTCTTCTCCGTTCTCCGAAATACGCAAAGCTGTAGATATATGCGAAAAACTGATGGCCGAACCCGATAGCCCGATACTCGGCTTACATGTGGAAGGCCCTTACCTGAACCGTAAGATGGCGGGAGAACAGTTTGCAAACCAAGTGAAAGAAGTCGATGTGGCAGAATACACCTCTTTGCTTGAAAGCACCGATTGCATCAAGCGTTGGGATGCCTCTCCCGAACTGCCCGGAGCACTTGACTTTGCACGTTATCTGAAGTCGAAGGGAATTGTAGGAGCTGTTTCGCATACGGAAGCCGAATATGATGGCATAAAGGAAGCATACGAGGCGGGATTTACACATGCTGCGCACTTCTACAATGCAATGCCGGGCTTTCATAAGCGTCGCGAATATAAATACGAGGGAACGGTTGAGAGCGTCTACCTGACCGATGGCATGACTATCGAGCTGATTGCTGACGGCATTCATTTGCCTTCCACTATTTTGAAACTGGCTTATAAGCTGAAGGGTGTGGAGCATACTTGTCTGGTGACCGACGCGCTTTCATATGCGGCTGCTGAAGGTAAGGCGATCGACGATCCCCGTATTATTATAGAAGACGGTGTGTGCAAGCTTGCCGACCGTTCGGCCTTGGCAGGTAGTATTGCTACCATGGATCAGTTGGTACGTACGATGGTGAAGGCTGATATTCCCCTGGCAGATGCCATACGTATGGCTTCTGAGACTCCTGCCCGTATTATGGGAGTTTATGACCGTAAAGGATCTCTCCAGAAGGATAAAGATGCGGATATTCTGATTCTGGATCGTGATCTGAACGTCAAGGCGGTATGGGCTATGGGGCAGTTGGTGAAAGAGTCGTAAATAGTGCACTGCGGATTATATAAATTTACTGTAGTCCTCTTATGTATGTTATTTGTAAGAAGGGCTTTCAATAGAAATTGTTAGTGTCGTTACTATTCTTATTCTATACTATTCTTATTCTATTCTTATAAATGGAAGGGAAGGAGGGGAAGAATAGTGACGACTCACTTTAATCAGATGGATAGTCCTTATTTAACCAATTTATTACTATATTTGAAAACAGGATTCAAGTATAAAACCTGAATCCTGTAGTTTTCTATTTACACAAAATGATGAACAGTGCCATGGTGCAATTACCGTTAATTTTCAACTTCGTCTCTTTTAAAATCGGTATATCTCCTTATTCTCCCTTTTTCTCTGATCGCCTCTCTATTTCCTGAAAAGCGCCCCTACAGCCTCCTTACACGGCCACCCTTTTACTTTTAAAATCAAGACCCTTTACCTTTAAAACCAACGCTTCCTTGGTTTAAAACCAACGCTTCCTTGGTTTAAAATCAGCGAGCCTTTGGTTTAAAAGGTAGGTTTTTCCCGTTTCCGTCCCCAATTTTGCTTGTGAAAATATTGTATAACTAGGCTTTCCGGATCTCAAATGTATTCTTCCGGATTGCACCGGCACTTGCTTTAATTGCACCTATACCTGCTCTGATTG